>BNJV01002622.1_pt1 | contig 178891 bp, 205 predicted proteins | sample 8540591 | NCBI WGS metagenome assembly BNJV01 (sample SAMD00202457, study PRJDB9452) | human saliva metagenome | host: Homo sapiens
TTAGCTTTAACCTAGCAATTTCAAGTCTATCCCGCATGCTAGCCAAACGCTGGCAACAAGCAGCAGAATAAAAAAAAGAAATGTGAACTCAAAAAAGGGTTCACATTTTTTGCTACAAATGAAAAAGAGTAACTCAATACTATGCAAACGTTTTACTTTTTGGTAAAATGACTTTAAAACCATAAAGCTAGGAGAAAAGTCATGATCCAAGAACTTTACAAAGAATTCTCTCAACTGGAACAAGTAGAAGCTATCGCTCTTGGTGGTTCACGTGCAGGACAAGACTACGATCAAAATTCTGACTATGATGTCTATGTCTATCTTAACTCACCCATCAATGAGGCGATTCGACTAAATATCTTGAATAAGTACTGCTCCTATATAGAAATTGGAAACCAGTTTTGGGAGTTAGAGGATGACTGTGTACTAAACAACGGTATCGAAATCGAGTTGATTTATCGTTCGCTGGAGTCGTTTGAACAAGAATTGAACACAACCGTTTTTCAGCATCACGCCCAAAACGCTTATACAACTTGCATGTGGCACAATCTACTCCACAGCAAGATTCTATACGACCCGAATGGGCGCTATACTTCTCTTCAAAGAGCCTACCAGATTCCCTACCCTCAAGAACTCAAAAAACATATCATCGAAAAACAGCTCCTTTTGCTGGATCAGGCCATGCCCGCCTTCTCTCACCAAATTAAAAAAGCTATCAAACGCCAAGATCTTCTCAGTATGAATCATCGTACGAGTGAATTTTTTGCTTCCTACTTTGACTTGTTGTTTGCGCTCAATGAGCAGACCCATCCTGGTGAAAAACGAATGCTGGAGTATGCAAAAACCCATTGTACTCTCCTCCCTAAGCAATTTGAAGAAACTATTCGCGACTATTTCCAACTACTCTATCAACCGCAACAAGAAGAACAAGCGGTCGTAACCTTACAAACCATTCTGAACCAACTAAAGGCCATTTTACCATGAGTAAAAAAGAAAATGTGAACCTGAAACCGAGGCTCACATTTTTTTATAGTTCACTGTAAAGCATCTAGTCTACTCATATGCAGTTGCTTATTTTTGACCCTCTCTGAAAATCTGTAACTAGGTTAAAAATTGTCCACTTGATTGACGAGTAACCACCAAGCTATTCCAAAACCTCACCTACAATCTCCTGACCCGCTCTGCCATTGTTGCTACTAATGGAACTTTCATTTTTTCTTTAAGTTACTGTAATTTTTTTAGAGAACCTAACAATTATTACAATATGAATTTTGCAAAAATCACCCAACGATGAGTTCACATATTACCATAAAATACCCTTATAAGAGAAAATCAAAGCTAAAATCAATAGAACATAGAAAGCGATAAAAAGCCATTTCATCTTCACACATAGAGCAATATACTCTCTGATAAAGGCCGATGGAATGTAGTAGGCCGCTGTTCGACAGCCCAAGCCATCTCCTTTCATACGGAGTTGTCTAGCATAGGTACTGGTTCGAAAAACATGGTAGTCATTGGTCACAAAGAGAAAACGTGGACTTGCCACCAGTTTCTCTCCCATTTCTTTTGAGAAGAGAAGATTCTCATAAGTCGTTGTCGAGTCTTCCTCTAGGAGAATTGCTTCTCTCGGAACATCCGTCTCTTCCAGCAAATAATTACAAATTGCCTGAGCTTCGGAAATTTTCTCATCCCCACCTTGGCCACCACTAGCGATCAATTTGACATCTGGATTATTCGAATTGTGGTAAGCCTCAACAGCCTTGTCAATCCTACGCTTGAGCAAAGGACTCACCCTTTCTCCATCCAACAAACCAGCCCCATGAATGATGATAAAATCATAATGTTTTTTCTTAGGAATGAAGAGATACAAGATAGAATATAGTAGAAATCCTGCAAAGGCAAAACCAAAAATCAAATACGAATAAATCAAAAAGAAAAAGATGATATTCACTAGATGATTGGTGTAGAACAAGCTCTTGGTATCGCTCACTCGAATCGCCATGATTACAAAAAAGAACAGAATCACACACCCTAGTCCCAGAGACAAATAATTTGCCTTGGATTTCCCCTCTTTCTTCAACAACACAAATCCGTTATAAATAAGGAAAAAGCCACTTAGAAAAACTAAAAATGGAAGCAAGAGAAAAATCACTGCAAAGAAAATCATGTGCAATTCTTCTTGCCCAGCCTCGTAAAAAAAATTGGCAATAGACAGGTAAGAAAAGAGCAGAGACAAAAGCAAAAGAGCCGGATTCCAGAGGCTACGATTGTCCCTAAAAAATGAAATCAGAAAAAGTAGGACAAAAAATCCTGTAATAAAGTACATAATCTTCTCCTTTGATGACTACATTGTACCATAATTATGGCAATAGAAAAAGAGAACCTTAGTCCTCTTACTTGATCATTTTATCCTGAGTATCAGCCACAACCTGAGCCAGGCTCGTCTGACCAAGTTGATTTTCCATGGCTGCTTGAACATCAAACAGCTTTTGATCCAAGATCGCATGGATATTAGCACCAATTGGACAATTAGGATTTGGATTATCATGGAAACTAAAGAGCTTACCAGATTTTCCTAAACACTCTACAGCTTGGTAGACATCCAACAAGCTGATATCCTGAAGGTCTTTTATGATCTCAGTGCCTCCCGTACCACGAGCAACTGAAATCAATCCTGCTTTTTTGAGTTGGGACAAGGTTTTGCGGATAATGACCGGATTTACTCCGACACTGGCCGCAAGAAAATCGCTGGTTATTTGCTGTCTGTATCCTGCATTGCAATACTAATCAACATATGAGTCGCAATTGTAAATCGGCTTGAAATTTGCATCTTCATCTCCTTTCACTGATATTTTATTCATCTTTTCCCGTATAAACATTATACCTTTTTTGCTTATCCTGTCAAATATTATCGACTGATTATCTTCTACATGCAAAAAGTCCTGTATCCCTCTTGGTAACCAATGCGGTAGAGGACATACAAAGACTTATTTTTTATGCAATTTTACGGACAATCCCTTTTGTTTTATGACTTGACCAAACCGAGCTGACAGAAACCCCAGCACCAACTAAGGTAAACACAGCTAACATAGCTAGATTATAAAAATAGTTATCTGGGAAATCACCGCTAAAGATTAATTCATTCACCACTCGGAAAGCATAGGCAAACTCAATTCCTAGTTGGGCAACAACCTCCATCGCCAAATCGATTTGATTCACTAGAAAAACGGTAATCACCATCAAAACAGCTGAAATTAGAATCCCTTTTCGAGATAGCTTTCTTCCAAGGATTTCATATCCTTTAATGGTACAAATCCCCAGAACAATACCCGCTGCCATAGCTACATAACCTAGACGCGCGATAAATAGAGCAACTGCTCCACCAATCAATGCTCCCAGCAAGGCACCAGCTGCTCCAAGAAGAACATTTTCCTTCTGATTTTGATAAGAATCCAACTCAATCTGAAGATTGCTCTTCAGCAATTGATAGCTTTCCTCGTTGATAAGGAAAATTGAATCACCTAATTGATAGAGACCAACTGGACCCTCCTGACCACTGTAGCCACAAACTTGAACAAAGTGATGGGATTCAAGGAAAGCTACCAAGTCTCTTATAAGTGTCTGTAATTTTTCAATTGTCTTTGATTTGCGCATCGCACCTTTAACAACAATAGATACAGTGTACTGGTTAATAGATAAGGTTGACAAGTTTGGAAGTGATTCGCTCTTAAATTCATCCCACACCAACTCGTTTTCTTCTGAATCCGCAGGATTGCCATCCAAACTCACACTGACACTAAGCCGAAACTGATTTTTTACATCTGCTTCATGTAGCAATAGTAAGTAGCCTGATTGCACGCCATAAATGCTTCCGGACTCCTCATCAAACTGCAAGCCTAACTCCGAAGCGATAGCATGTAGCTCTTCTGGTTTCATAAATAATCTCCCTATTATTTTGAGCATCAATTAGTATGGTGTTCAAATTATATATTTTTTCATATTTTAGCATAAACTTTATAAACCGTCAATTCGTTTCCTTTTTGACTTTCCAAGAAACAGCTGCCGCTATACTATCTTATTTCTAGTCAAACCTCCTCTTAAAACCAATCTTTCTTTTCTCTTTCCATCCAGAGTTCAACATCTTGATCATAACCTTCTTGTTCGCTAATCTGACTCAACAATTCCTGATTATGAGTATGGTGAATCCCATTTACCAAGCTTTCATAGTAAACCTGGAAATAGGGGAGTTTTAAGTCCTTAGCCAGCTGCAATTCGGCTTCTACATCATAATCCACTCGACGAAAATCGATATCGGCCAGTCCACCTTCGTCAAACTCTAAAATCATATATTGGGCACGCAGATCCTTACGCAACCATGCATCTAAAAAGAAGGGTTGCCCAATCGAACCTGGATTGAGAATCAACTGTCCGTCACTTCCATAGCGAAGCAACTGTTGGTGGATATGGCCATACACTGCTATAGAAGCATGCGGTTCCGTCACCAACCTATCAAAATCTTCTTGTTTTCCCGTATGAATCAACTCTCTACCCCAGTTTTTATCAGGGAGATGGTGAGTGATTCCTACCGTCAAATCACCAAACTGACGATGAACTTGCATGGGTTGATTGTGGAGGTCTTCGATTTCTTTAGGGCTAATTTCTTCTAAAATGTACTGACTTTGGCGCAGGAGGTAGCGATGACTCGCTTTTGTAGGATCTAGCTTACGATGCAAGCCTCGCCAGAGGCTATTCTCCCAATTACCAAGAACTCTTACAGAGATAGGCAAAGTAGCTAAAAGATTCAATATCCTTCTACGTCCCGTTCCCGGCATAAGTATATCCCCCAAAAGCCAGTACTCATCTACCTTTGCCTTTTCAGCATCAGCCAGTACAGCCTCCAAGGCTGTCGTATTCCCATGTATATCTGAAAGAACTGCTATTTTCGTCATTCTTTCTCCTCATTTCCTCTTACTTCTTCTGTTAGTATTATAGCAGAAAACACTCCAAAAAATCACTATCACTGCTTACCTGATCAACTTGTAAGAGCTTCCAAATCGTGCTATAATATAGGTAGAGAACTCCCCTTCATTTAGGATCATGTGGTCTTCAACATCTCTCTATTTTTGCAGATTGGAGGACTATTGCCATGCGGAACTATCTTAAGTATATCCCATACTACCTTGTCATATTCTTCTTTTACTGGCCTTTCTATGAGTTGCTTTTACTGCTGATATCTGACCCTTATACGCTGAAAGGACTTTACATTTATAACATCATCCTCTTTTCACCTTTGGCAACCTTCATCGTGTCCCTTCTTTATAGCTACCGTTTCCATTTCTCACTCTGGTGGCTACTCGGTATTGGTCTGCTCTATTGCTTTACCATCATCACTTTCAATGAATTCATTCTCGTTTATTTCCTAGCTTATGAACTCTTTGCCCTACTTGGTATGGCTTCAGGGAAAGGTCTTAGTCATCTTACAAACAAGCAGAAAAGTAAAAAAATAGAATAAAAGCCTTGAAAAATCTCGCAATCATGCTATAATAATCCATAGAGACAAGTCACTTAGTCCCTTTCTACTAGAGAGTGCGTGGTTGCTGGAAACGCATAGAAAGCCTAAACTGATACTACTCTACTGGCTTTTATGAAAACATAAAACGGTGGCTACGTTAGAGCCAATCTGAGGTGTCTCTCTTTTTGAGGAACATAAATGAAGGTGGAACCACGTTGCGACGTCCTTTTGAGGATGTCGTTTTTATTTTGTCAGAAGGAGGAAGAATGATGCTTTATATGATTGGCGGATCGCCTTGTAGTGGAAAATCAACAATTGCCTCACTTCTTGCTAGACAGTATCAACTACTTCATATCAAACTGGATGATTTGGTAGAAGAGATGATGAGTCAAGCAAGTGCAGACTCACAGCCAATTTGCCTTCTTAGGCAGGATAGAAATCCAGAACAAATCTGGATGAGAAATCCAGAAGAGATGGCAGATGAAGAATGGCGCTTTTATGAAGAGATTTTTCCTTATGTAAAATCTTACTTGATAAAAAATCAAGATAGACCTCTCTTGGTTGAGGGAGCAGGACTTTTGCCTCACTTGGTAAAGGAACTTGAATGCCCAGCATCTTCCTATCTATGCTTGACTCCGACAGCTGATTTTCAGAAAAAGCACTATAAACAGAGAGAATGGGTTCCTTATGTCTTAGAGGGAACTACCAACCCTGAACAAGCTTTTAAAAACTGGATGCAACGAGACATTCTTTTTGCTCAAATGGTTCGTAAGGAAGCGGTGTTATTAGGCTATCCTAGCCTCATAACAGATGGCAGTCAATCAGAGAATCAGACTGCGGAAGAAGTTGCTCGGCTCTTAAAATTGTCCAACAAAAAAAGAATAAATATTTAAGGAGAAAACACATGATTAAGATTACTTTCCCAGATGGCGCTGTTCGTGAATTCGAAGCTGGCGTTACTACTTTTGAAATTGCCCAATCTATCAGCAATTCCCTAGCTAAAAAGCCTTGGCTGGTAAATTCAACGGCAAATTGATTGATACAACTCGTGCCATCACTGAAGATGGCGCCATTGAAATCGTGACACCCGATCACGAAGATGCCCTTCCGATTTTGCGCCACTCAGCGGCTCACTTGTTTGCCCAAGCAGCTCGTCGCCTTTTCCCAGACATTCACTTGGGAGTTGGTCCAGCTATCGAAGATGGCTTCTACTACGATACGGACAACACAGCTGGTCAAATCTCTAATGAAGACCTGCCTCGTATCGAAGAAGAAATGCAAAAGATCGTCAAAGACAACTTCCCATCAATCCGTGAAGAGGTTACCAAAGGCGAGGCACGTGAAATTTTCAAAAACGACCCTTACAAGTTAGAATTGATTGAAGAGCACTCGGAAGATGAGGGGGGGATTGACCATCTACCGTCAGGGCGAATATGTAGACCTCTGCCGTGGTCCACACGTCCCTTCAACAGGTCGAATCCAAATCTTCCACCTTCTCCATGTAGCTGGTGCTTACTGGCGTGGGAATAGCGATAACGCCATGATGCAACGGATCTACGGTACAGCTTGGTTTGACAAGAAAGACTTGAAGAACTACCTTCAAATGCGTGAAGAAGCCAAAGAACGTGACCACCGTAAACTTGGTAAAGAGCTTGACCTCTTCATGATTTCTCAAGAAGTTGGACAAGGTTTGCCATTCTGGTTGCCAAATGGTGCGACTATCCGTCGTGAATTGGAACGCTACATTGTCGATAAGGAAATAGCTGCAGGCTACCAACACGTTTACACTCCACCACTTGCCTCAGTGGAACTTTACAAGACTTCTGGTCACTGGGATCACTACCGTGAAGATATGTTCCCAACCATGGACATGGGAGATGGTGAAGAATTTGTCCTTCGTCCAATGAACTGCCCACACCACATTCAGGTCTACAAACATCATGTTCACTCTTACCGTGAATTGCCAATCCGTATCGCCGAGATCGGAATGATGCACCGCTATGAGAAATCAGGTGCCTTGACTGGTCTTCAACGTGTACGTGAAATGTCTCTTAACGACGGTCACCTCTTCGTTACTCCTGAACAAATCCAAGAAGAATTCCAACGCGCCCTTCAGTTGATTATCGATGTTTATGAAGACTTCAACTTGACTGAGTACCGCTTCCGTCTCTCTCTTCGTGACCCTCAAGATACTCACAAGTACTTTGATAACGATGAGATGTGGGAAAATGCTCAAACCATGCTTCGTGCAGCGCTTGATGAAATGGGCGTTGACTACTTTGAAGCCGAAGGTGAAGCAGCCTTCTACGGACCAAAATTGGATATCCAAGTTAAAACTGCCCTTGGTAAAGAAGAAACACTTTCTACTATCCAGCTTGACTTCTTGCTTCCAGAACGCTTCGACCTCAAATACATCGGAGCTGATGGCGAAGAGCACCGTCCAGTTATGATCCACCGTGGGGTTATCTCAACCATGGAACGCTTTACAGCTATCTTGATTGAGAACTACAAGGGTGCCTTCCCAACATGGCTTGCACCACACCAAGTAACCCTCATCCCAGTTTCTAACGAAAAACACGTGGACTACGCTTGGGAAGTGGCTAAGAAACTCCGTGACCGCGGTGTCCGTGCTGATGTGGATGAACGCAATGAAAAAATGCAGTTCAAGATCCGCGCTTCTCAAACCAGCAAAATCCCTTACCAATTAATCGTTGGGGATAAGGAAATGGAAGACGGAACAGTCAACGTTCGTCGTTACGGCCAAAAAGAAACACAAACTGTCTCAGTTGATGACTTTGTAGAAGCTATCCTAGCTGATATTGCCAACAAATCTCGTGTTGAGAAATAAGAGATAAAACCTGCGATAAAATCCCAGCTACCTAAAAAGCAACAACTGAAACTGAACTGCACCCCAAAAGTTAGACAGAAAAAATCTAACTTTTGGGGTGTTTTATTATGAAATTGAGTTATGAGGATAAAGTTCAGATCTATGAACTTAGAAAACAAGGATATAGCTTAGAGCAACTTTCAAATAAATTTGGGATAAACAATTCTAATCTTAGGTACATGATTAAATTGATGGATCGTTACGGAATAGAGTTCGTCAAAAAAGGCAAGAATCGTTACTATTCTCCAGAACTAAAACAAGAAATGATTGATAAAGTCCTACATGAAAACTGGTCTCAAGATAGAGTTTCTCTCGAATATGCTCTCCCAAATCGTGGTATGCTTCCAAATTGGCTGGCGCAATACAAGAAAAACGGGTATACTATTGTTGAGAAAACAAGAGGGAGACCAGCTAAAATGGGACGTAAACCAAAGAAGAAACCCGAAGAGATGACAGAGTTAGAACGTCTTCAAGCAGAAAATGAGTACCTGAGAGCGGAGAATGCTATTCTAAAAAGTTGAGGGAACTCCGATTGAAGGAGGAAAAAGAGCTAGAAGAAAAACAGAAATTGTTCAAGGATTAGTAACAGAGTTTCCTTTAGATATCCTTCTAAACATTATAAAGCTTGCTCGTTCAACCTATTATTACCACTTAAATCAGCTGAATCAAGTAGATAAAGATCAAGCTATCAAATTGGAAATACAAGACATTTATAATGAACATAAGGGAAATTACGGCTATCGGAGAGTTACTCTTGAACTAAGAAATCGCGGATTTACAGTGAATCATAAAAAGGTTCAACGTCTAATGAAAGTCCTTGGTCTAACAGCTCGTATTCGTCGTAAACGCAAGTATTCTTCCTACCAAGGAGAGGTTGGCAAGAAAGCAGAGAATCTCATTCAACGCCAGTTTGAAGCATCAAGGCCAATGGAAAAGTGCTATACGGATGTGACAGAGTTTGCCATTCCAAATAGCACACAGAAACTCTATTTATCGCCTGTTTTAGATGGCTTTAACAGTGAAATTATTGCTTATCATCTTTCTACTTCGCCCAACTTAGAACAAGTGAAAGTCATGTTGGAACAGGCATTTACAGAGAAACACTATGAAAATACCATTTTACACAGCGACCAAGGCTGGCAATACCAACACGATTCTTATCATCGGTTCCTAGAGAGTAAGGGAATTCAAGCATCCATGTCCCGTAAAGGTAACAGCCCAGACAATGGCATGATGGAGTCCTTCTTTGGCATTCTGAAATCGGAGATGTTTTATGGTTATGAGAAGTCATTTCAGTCGCTTAACCAATTGGAACAAGCTATTGTGGACTACATTGATTACTACAACAATAAACGAATTAAGATAAAACTAAAAGGACTCAGTCCTGTGCAATACAGAACTAAATCCTTCGGATAAATTAATTGTCTAACTTTTTGGGGTCAGTACAAAACAGCTGTTGCTTTTTATATTTTATTTAACTTGAGCCAGTAGTAATTGGTCAAACCACCACAAATGGAATCTTCATCAACATCCCTTTCTATCCACCAACTTTTGAATATAAGATCTCTTCCCAAGATTTGCTTCCATGAGTTAGATCAGTTCAATATCCTCAATCCTTATCTGCTTCATTTTCTTTTACGAGATCTTTTTGTGAATCTTTTTCAGAGAGTTTTTGATCAATATACTTGTCAATGGTTTCATAAAATTCCTTGGTCGTCTCACTATCTAATTTTATCGAATTATGGACTTGATTAACTTTCAATTGAACAGACTGAATTCCGTAAGAGGCTTGTTTTTGGTGGATTGTTTCTAATTCTTCTTCTGAAATCGGATCCCCAACAACCGTCAAGACCAATTCATTGTTACTTGACTTGTAGACTTGATTAATGACTGTGTGATTGGCGAACTCGTTTGCTACAAACTGTTTGATCCCTTCTTTTCGCGCTTGATCCATCGTCAGAGTGACTGCTGAATAGCTGGCTGGAAGAATCAATAATACAATCAAGGATATCAGCCCAATTTTCATTTTAATGTTTAGCTCTTTAAATGAACTTAAGGGAGATTTTCTCATCATAATTCTTGTTCCAACAATGTTGATTAGCATGATAAAGACACAGTTGATCAAGAAAAGATAAAGAGCCCCAAATAAAAATCGTAGATTTCCATTAGCTAAACCATATCCTGCAGTGCAGATAGGTGGCATCAGAGCTGTTGCGATGGCTACTCCTGGTACGATATTGTTTGCTTCTTTTTTCCTTGAACCAATAAAACCTGCTATCCCACCCGCAATAGCAATGAGAACATCCCAAATGGTTGGAGAGGTTCGTGCAATCAACTCGCTACTTGCATAAGATAAGGGAGAAATCCAGAAATATAGAGTCGAGACAAGCAAACTGACCAATACTTGAGTAAATAAAACCTCTAGAGATTGCTTGATTAAACGCGTATCAAAAATAGCTAAACCAAACCCCAGCCCAACAATCGGTGTCATAAGAGGGGAAATCAGCATGGCTCCAATAATGACAGCAGTTGAATTCATATTTAAACCTATAGAGGCAATAAAAATCGCACACATCAAAATCACTGTATCTCTTAATCGAACATGAAGGTCATCATATAGTTTCTCGCGGAATTCACGCGTTGAATAATTTCCGGTCATTGGTTACTCCTTTTATTTCATATAATCTTGTTTCTGCATGGATGATGATAGAGAGACTTCTGTCCAATCTTACATATTTTTAATTCTCACCTGTTATTCTTTTGAAAATTATCTTTTAAGCATCCGTCAGTCTATCCTTAACATTATATCAAAAATTTTACAGTCTTTCTCTGAAGAAATCTATCAATTTAACAGGTAGATAAGATTATTGTTAACATCATGGTCGCATCAACTACTTCAATGATCTTGAGAATCAAACTAAGCATATGATAAGAAAAGGCAAAATGGAGGGAGGCAAAAATTACAGGAAGAAAGAAAACGGTCAAGATTTGCTTGTTAATGGTTTGCTTGATTTGCTTTTGATCAGGACCTACCCTTTTCAAGATGATAAAGCGTTCGTGATCTTCATATCCCTCAGAGATTTGTTTATAGTGGATAATTAATACTGCACCAACCATAAAAATAATAAATAGGAAGATACCGATAAAGAAGAACGCACCAAACATCTCATTGATTTGCTCACTGGTAATTGCTCGAGTAGAGCCGTAAACAAGACTAGCCTGATCTTCAAAACGTAATATCGATTTATTAAGACAGTCTGGATAATCATCAGCTAGTTTAAACTGTCCCTCTTCGCTTACAGTCACATCCATCCCACCAGCTAGTTCACTAGTAATTTCTGCATTTTGATGTTGAACCCAGTTCTTAGGAAGGATTGAAGATTGGATGCGACTAGATAATTATAGTCTGATGTTAAAAGAATAGCTTGATTTTGTAGATAACCTTTCACAAAGTCTGGTTGATTTTTATTTTTTAACCGGAAACGCCCAAGCAAATAATGTACTAGGATACTAAAAAAGCCCAGTTGTCTTATCCTGGGCTCTTATCTATTATCCTCACTCAATTCTCAGATTCATATCGGAAAACTTGATTCTTACTGTCGTCCCTTTTCCGACCTCAGACTCGATACGAATTTGATGACCAAGTTCTTCAGAAATTTTCTTGGATAGGTAGAGTCCAAGTCCAGACGACTGCTGGGTCAGACGGCCATTGTAGCCTGAAAAACCACGTTCAAAGACTCGGAGCACATCGCTGTTTTTTATCCCGATCCCCGTATCCTTGATACAGAGCCCCTGGCCTTCCATATAAATCTCTAACCCACCTTCCTTGGTGTATTTGAGGCTGTTTGAAAGAATTTGTTCAATGACAACTAGCAACCATTTCTTATCGGTCACGATGGTTTTGTCGAGATCATGTAGATTGACCGTCAACCCCTTCTGGATAAAGAAAAGTGCGTACTTACGAACCATTTCCTTGACCAAGTCCTCCACTTGGACCTGTTCAAATACCAAGTCATCATGAAACTCTCTAAACGCAAGTACTGTAAGACCAGGTTGGTATAGGAGTCAATCTTGAAAATTTCCTGTTCTAGCTGCTGTTTGACCTCCCGATCAGAGACTTCTGCTACCAAGAGACGGCTCGCCGCAATGGGGGTCTTAATCTGGTGAACCCATAAGGTATAGTAATCAAGCAAATCCGTCAGCTTGCTTTGAGCTTCCGACTTCTTTTGATACAATTCAGACTCTCGCTCTTCAAGTTTCTCTGCCAACGCACATTCCAGAGGAGACTTGGGCTCTCTCTCTGCATAGAGCACTTCCTGACGGTAAAGCTGAGCTTCTGCAAATATATCCCAAGCCAAAAATAAAAAGGTCAAAAAACTACTGAGCAGGAAAAAGTAAAGAAAATAAGATCCTAGACTAGCAAATAAAAACTGAAAGAGAAGGACGAGAAAGCCTAATGAAAAAATGTAGGCAAAAACGCGACTGCGAGAACGCAGATAGGCTAGAAAAAATGGTTTCCAATCAAGCATGTTTCAGTCCGTATCCTATCCCTTTCTTGGTTTCGATAAAGCCAGCTAATCCTTGTTCCTCAAGTTTTTTGCGCAAACGAGCCACATTAACAGACAGAGTATTGTCGTCGATGAAAAAGTCGCTGTTCCAGAGTTCCCGCATCAGGTCATCACGCGCCACGATATTGCCCGCATATTCAAACAAAACCCGCAAAATTTGAAACTCATTCTTGGTTAAGCTCAGGACTTCACCTTGATAGTGCAGATCCATAGACTTGGTATTGAGAATCACACCTGCATACTCTAGCAAACTTTCATCCCGCCCAAATTCATAGGAACGGCGCAATAAGCCCTGAACCTTGGCAAGGAGGACCTGCTGGTCAAAAGGCTTGGTCACAAAGTCATCCGCTCCCATATTGATAGCCATGACGATATCCATAGCCTGATCTCTCGAAGACAGAAACATGATAGGTACCTTGGAAATTTTACGAATCTCCTGGCACCAGTGGTAACCATTAAAGAGTGGCAAACCAATATCCATGAGGACCAAATGAGGCTCCGACTGGACAAAAAGACTTAACACTTCCATAAAGTCTTCTACCAAAACGACCTCAAAGCCCCATTCAGAAAGCAATTTCCCAACTTGTTGCCGAATGACTTGGTCATCTTCTACTAGTAAAATCTTGTGCATGCGCTCCTCCTTTACTCTTGTTCAAAATATCAAATACCTTAATAAAAAAATCTATGGATTAGTATTTCTAGCGTTTATCAACCTATTTTTCAAATCCAGATTAGGAAGCGAAAGCTAAATAGAGAATAATCCCATTGATATCATACCTTATTTTTAACTATAGTTCCAGCCTTATCCTATATTTCCCTTTTTTGTGCTCATTTGGTCCGTGCTTCTTTTACTTAAAGAATAAATTTTAAATGAGCAATCTCATTAAAGTAAATGCATTGTAATCTTATGTAACTCTTCTGTTTATAAATGTAATTGCTTTAAACTAATTCATTTATCCTTCTTATTGACAAGTCAGCTAGGATTTGTTAGAATATGAATGAACAAAATAAATCATTCATTCATACTTAAAGGAGGTAAAGTCAGATTGGACAAAAAACAAGCTTTAAAAACAGCGGCTTATGACGTTTTTTCGAAAAAGGGTTACAAGGCGACAGGAATTTCAGAAATTGCTAGGCAAGCTGGTGTAGCAGTCGGCTCTTTTTATAACTATTACGAGAGTAAAGAAGCCATTTTTCTAGACATCTATATAGATGAAAACAACCGTATTCGCCAAGCTATGATCGAAGAACTGGATTGGGAAATTGACATGATTGACCTCATTGGTCAACTCTTTGCACAGTCCAGAACTCTCGTTTCTTCCAATAAAATCCTTGCAGAATGGTACAATCCTGCCATAGCAGATGAGTTGCACAGCTACTATTCCTCAGAAGAAGGCAAAGTCGCAAATCCATTTCATCAATTTCTAGTTAAAACTTTTACAAATCGTATGCAGGCTGAAGGGTATTCTCCAGAAAAGATTCAAGAGATTTTACAAGTTTATAACCTATTTTACTACATGGATATGCATATCACGGAAAAAGATTTTCCAGATATTGGCAAAACTGTCGAAATACTTGCAACCAACTTCATAAAAGGAGTTCTAAAATAAAGAAAATGGTTTTCTTTATTTTTTGGAAATTTGTGAATGAATTTAATTTTAGTTCATTCAATAATTAAGAATAGGAGTTATAAAAAAATGAAAAGAGGTAAAAAAATGTTTATTATCATTCTATCAACACTTGGATTACTAGCCCTTATAACTTGGGGTGCCATCGCCTATCTTGGACGAAGTCAGACATTATCGATAAAATCCATCGAAATCCCAGCGGAGATTTGTATTTAATTCATATCACAAAGCCGAGTCATCAAATCTGGAAAGCTGGGGCTTATGCTAAGTTTACACTCCCTGATACGTCGTCCGCTTCTAGGAAAAACGAAGCTAAGGGTGAGCAGACCAGTCGATGGCTAACCATTGCCTCCACACCTGATGAAGATGAAATCCTCATTTTAACGCATAATAGTGGTAGCCACTTTAAGGAAACCTTGACACATTTACCGGCTGGCAGTGAGATTGAGATGAGTTGGCTGGATTCCTCTTTAACCGTTAAAGATACGAATCAGCCACTAGTTTGCTTTGCATCTGATGTTGGCATTTCTGCTTTACGTCCCCTTATCAAAGAATGGGCTGGTAAATCTCCAATTATTCTCAACCATTTTGACAAAGGAGTTACTATTTTCGATAATGAGATGAAGGAACTGGCTCAAAAAACATCGAATTTTACTTATAAAACTAGCGATGAATTTTCTCAAAGTCAAGAATTTTTAAAACGTGCTATTGATGAATACGGCAATCAAGCCAGCTATCTTATCACAGGACAGCCTGATGATGTAAATGAGATGAAGAATTTTTTAAAGGAAAATGGAATTGATAGCAATAATATCCAAGTTAGCTCGTTTAGAGGATTGAAATAAAAGCAATCTGTCTTCTGTATATCTGAACCAATCCCTAACTACTAGGTCATTATGTAGAGCGGCTAAACAAGTCTACTAGCTAATTCTAGGTAAATGTGGTAAGATAAACATTGAGAAGGAGCTTTTATGGCCAATATTTTTGACTACTTGAATGATGTAGCATACGATTCCTTTTATGACCTTCCCGTGAACGAGTTAGATGTCCTTGCTTTGACTGAATTAACCTATCTTCCTTTTGATGATGTAGTCGCCCAAGAACCAAAGCGTCTCATAGATATAGCACCTCAAATCCCTAGAGAAACGACTATGCTGGCCAATAAGAACCGCCTCCAGTTGTTGGATCAACTCTCTCAACACAAACGATTTAAAAATTGCAAACTCTCAAACTTTATCAATGATATTGATCCTGAATTGCAAAAACAGTTTGCAGCTATGACTTATCGTATCAGTCTCGATACCTATTTGCTTGTTTTTCGCGGTACGGATGATAGTATTATTGGTTGGAAAGAAGATTTCCATATGACCTATATGAAGGAAATCCCAGCTCAAAAACATGCCCTTCAGTATTTACAGGACTTTTTGGCTCAACATCCTAACCAAAAGGTTATTCTGGCAGGGCATTCAAAAGGAGGCAATCTAGCCGTCTACGCTGCCAGTCAACTCGACCCACTCTTACAAAAAAGCATTGTCGCCGTCTATACTTTTGATGCGCCTGGACTTCACAAGGAACTAACCAAAAAAGCTGGCTATCAAAACATGATGGAAAGAACAAAAGTATTTGTCCCACAAGGGTCTATCATCGGGATGATGCTGGAAATTCCTGATAAAAAAATCGTCGTTCGAAGCACTGCTCTAGGTGGTATTGCCCAGCACGACACCTTTAGTTGGCAGGTTGCAGACAAACACTTTATCCAACTGGATGAGACCAATAGTGACAGCCAACAAGTCGATACTACTTTCAAGGAATGGGTTGAAACAGTTCCTGACGAAGAACTGCAGCTCTACTTCGACCTCTTTTTCGGAATCATTCTTGATGCAGGCATCTCCTCCATCAACGATCTTTCTTCCTTCAAGGTTATTGAACACATTCACCATCTCTTTGTCCAAGCTCAATCCCTCACTCCCGAAGAAAGAGAAACCATGGGACGCCTAACCCAACTCTTAATCGACACCCGTTACCAAGCTTGGAAAAATCGTTAGTAGAAAGAGAAGTTGGATATAAACTCAAGTTGTAGAGAAAATCTAGTAAATCCCTCTATAATAAAACGCATAGTATCAAGTTTTTTAACACCTGATATTATGCGTTTTTTATGATTTTAAAGCTGCTTTCCCTATCTTCTTCGTCTTCTATCTACCCTTTTTCATAACGTATTTTCGTATAGGTTCTTCAACCATTTGAACGATTTCAAATCCTTCTTTTTGGTAAAGATTCTGAGCTCTTTGATTTGCCTCGTAGACATTTAGAGAGACACTATCTATATCTTCATTTTCAAAGGCCAAGCTAACAAATTTCCTTAAGGCCTGGCTACCTAAGCCTTGTCCCTGTTTCTGGGGGGTGATAAAAAATCTCCCAATATGAAGATTTCTGTCTTCTAGCCTGATTTTCTGGATAAGCCCCACAAACTCTTGTCCATCAAAGATTGAAAAGATTCCTTCCAAATCTTGCAAGACTTGAATTGTCAAGGGAAAAGGAATCATTGTTCCCATCCATTGTTCTTGAAAGGATTTGCCAAGGGAGTTAGACCATTGGCATACGAATTGAGCGTTTTCTATACTTACCTTTTCTTCAAAACGAATTGTCATCTTGAACTCACCTTCTTATCTATGTTTCTCCATTATACCACTTCTCCTATTTTTACGAATAGATAAGTATGATTGATTTTTATTTTTTTCTTGTCGGGAGCATTCTCGCTTCCTTTCTAGGTTTGGTCATTGACCGTTTCCCTGAGCAATCCATTATCAGCCCAGCTAGTCACTGCGGTTCCTGTCAGACTCGCTTGCGTCCGTTAGACCTAATTCCTATCCTCTCTCAGGTCTTCAATCGCTTTCGCTATCGCTACTGCAAGGTCCGCTATCCTGTCTGGTATGCACTCTTTGAATTAGGTTTAGGGCTCATCTTTCTGGTTTACTCTCGGGGATTGCTTTCTTTGGGTCAAGTCATCCTAATCACTGCTGGTTTGACCTTGGGCATCTACGACTTCCGTCATCAGGAATATCCCTTGCTCGTCTGGCTGATTTTTCACTTAATCCTCATGGTTTACTGTGGTTGGAATCTAGTTATGATTTTCTTTCTTATCTTGGGAATTTTGGCTCACTTTATCGATATCCGCATAGGTGCAGGTGATTTTCTCTTTCTGGCCTCTTGTGCACTTATTTTTAGCCTAACTGAAATACTGATTTTAATTCAATTTGCTTCCACAACTGGCATCCTAGCCTTTCTCCTGCTAAAGAAAAAGGAAAGACTGCCCTTTGTGCCTTTCCTCTTACTCGCTGCTTGCTTGATTATTTTTGGTAAGCTAGTGCTTGTTTGATAAAGTTCTGAATCGGCTCCCCTTGGTGGAGAGCTTTTACAATTTTCGAACCAACGATAACACCATCTGACACCGCATTGAAGCGTTCTACATCGGCTTGAGTAGATACACCAAATCCTGTCAAGACTGGGATGTCGGCCACTTGGTGCAATTGTGCCAAGTGCTTGTCCAAATCTGCGCGATAATTTCCTGACTTACCTGTCACCCCATTGATGGCAACGGCATAGACAAAGCCTTCCGCCCCCTTGATCAATTCTTTCTGGCGCTCAAGTCCTGTCGTCAAACTAACTAGGGGAATCAAGGCGATGTCTGTATCTGCCAAATGGCTTTACAAAATTAGCATGCTCATGAGGCAGGTCTGGGATTATCAAGCCCTTGACCGCTGCATCTGTCAGATCTTTGACAAATTTCTCCACACCGTACTGAAAGAGGGGGTTGAAGTAGGTCATAATGACCAGTGGAACCTCTGCTTCAATGGTTTTCAAGGTTTCAACCAAAGCCTGGGTAGAAGTTCCATGGGCTAGACTGCGCAAGCCGGCTTCTTCAATCACAGGTCCATCTGCAACTGGGTCTGAAAAGGGAATGCCCACTTCAATAGCTGAAACTCCCAAATCTTCTAAAAAGTGGATTGTTTCAGCGAGACCATCCAAACCTTTCTCATGGTCCCCAGCCATGATATAGGGAACAAAAATTCCTTTTCCAGCTACTTTTATAGCATTTAATTTTTCTGTTAATGTCTTAGGCATGACCTTCTCCCTTCTTTGCTGCATCTGCTTCCAAGCGGTCTTTGACTTGAACCACATCCTTGTCCCCACGACCTGATAGACAGACAATCATAGATTTGTCTGGTCCAAGTTCTTTGGCCAATTTCACTGCAAAGGCAATCGCATGGCTCGATTCCAAGGCTGGGATAATCCCTTCCACACGAGACAAGAGTTGGAATCCTTCCAAGGCTTCCTCGTCTGTCACAGGGACATAGCTGGCACGTTTAATATCGTGGTAGTGAGAATGTTCTGGACCGATACCAGGATAGTCCAAACCTGCTGAAATAGAGAAGGCTTCAAGAATTTGACCATGAACATCTTGGAGAACATCCATGAGGGAACCGTGAAGGACACCTGGACGACCCTTGGTCAAGGTAGCTGCGTGGTACTCTGTGTCCACACCAAGTCCTGCTGCTTCAGCCCCATACATGGCTACTGACTCATCTTCTACAAATGGATGGAAGAGACCGATAGCATTAGAACCACCACCAACACAGGCTACTAGGGCATCTGGCAAATCTTGACCTGTCAAGTCACGGAACTGTTGTTTAGCCTCTCGACCGATGACACTTTGGAAGTCACGAACGATTTCTGGGAATGGATGAGGCCCCAAGGCAGAACCAAGGATATAGTGGGTATCATCGATATTAGCTACCCATGAACGAAGAGCTGCATTGACCGCATCCTTGAGCACGCGCGAACCGTCTGTCACTGCCTCGACCTTGGCTCCCAAAAGCTCCATACGGAAGACATTAAGGGCTTGGCGTTTAACATCTTCCTCACCCATGTAGATGGTACATTCCATATTAAAGAGGGCTGCAGCTGTTGCAGTTGCCACACCGTGCTGACCAGCACCTGTTTCAGCGATAATTTTCTTCTTACCCATGCGTTTGGCAAGCAAACTTGTCCTAAGGCATTGTTAATCTTGTGGGCCCCTGTATGGTTGAGATCTTCCCGTTTGAGGTAAATCTTGGCTCCACCGATATGCTGGGTCAGGTTTTTTGCGTAGTAAAGAGGCGTTTCACGTCCTACATACTGGCGTAAAAGTTGATTTAATTCCTCTTGGAAACTTGGGTCTGCCTGACTTTCACGGTAGGCCTTCTCCAACTCTAAAACTGCTGTCATCAATGTTTCTGGGACAAAACGTCCACCGAATTTCCCGTAAAATCCATCTTTATTTGGTTCTTGATATGCCATGCTTTACCCTCTCTATAAATCTTCTAATCTTTTCATGATCCTTTTGTCCATCTGTCTCCACTCCGCTTGATACATCTACTGCATAGGGAGTAAAGTGTTGAATTGCTTTTACTACATTGTCTTCATTAAGCCCACCTGCGATAAAGAAGGGCTGAGCTAGTCCTGTCGTATCCAGTTGACCCCAGTCAAAGGTCTGGCCACTCCCAGCAACAGGGGCATCAAAGAGTAAATAATCTGCCCGAGAATGAGGGACATGACCATTTCCGTCAACCTGCACAGCCTGAATGCTGGCACAAGGCAAATCCTCAAACAAATCATCCGCTACCTGACCATGAACTTGAATCAAGTCCAAGCCAACTTTGTCAATCGCTTCCAGCACTTCTGCTCGACTTGGTGAAACAAATACGCCAACCTTTTTAACGTTCACAGGAATGAGCTTTGCCAGCTCAGCAGCCTCTTCCAAGGTCACCTGCCTTTTACTAGGTGCAAAGACAAAACCGATGTAGTCTGCCCCTGCTGACACAGCTGTCTCCACCGCTTCTTTGGTCGATAGTCCACAAATCTTAACCTTTGTCAATCTGCAACTCCTTGATTCTCTGGGCCACATCTTCTGCCTGCATGAGAGCTGTTCCTACCAAAATTCCGTTAAAGTAGGGTGCAACTCGTTTTGCATCTGCTTCTGTAAAAATAGCAGATTCAGAAATGTAATAACGATCTTCCTTAAAGTGCTGGGCCAAGTCTATACTGGTCTGTAAGTCGACTTCAAAGGTAGTCAAATTACGATTGTTGACACCGATAATTTGAGCGCCGAGGCGGTGAGCTACTTCTAGTTCAGCTAGATTGTGAGTCTCCACCAAGACTTCCAAACCAAGCTTTGTCGCGTAGTCATACAGTTCCTTGAGGCGTTCTTCTGACAAGGCCGCGACGATGAGCAAGATAACTGTCGCACCTGCATTGCGAGCTCGGATGATTTGCTTTTCATTGATGATAAAGTCCTTGTTGAGCGTCGGAATTCCTACCTGACTGGAAATCTCACGCAGATAATCCAAATGCCCTTTAAAGAAAATCTCATCTGTCAAAACTGAAATCATCACTGCGCCGTTTGCTTCATAAGTCTGGGCCTGTTGCACAATATCCACATCTAGATTGATATCTCCCAGACTAGGGCTAGCTTTCTTGACCTCAGCAATTACCTGTAATCTGTCCTGGTGATTCTTTAAAAATTCTGCTAAGCGATAGGTCTGGCGCAGGGGCTGGACTTCCTCCAGCGCCATTTGCTCGACTTCACGCGCCTTCTGCTCCAAGATTCGTGCTAAAAATTCCTGACTCATTTTTGGTACTCCTGTAACAGTCTGAGTTTTTCAAGGGCCTTGCCACTAGCAATCACTTGACGGGCCAAGGCAACTCCTTCCTTGATGCTAGCTACCTTACCATTGGCATAGAAACCAAGACCAGCATTTAAGACTGTAGTTTCCAAGAATGGACTTGGTTCGTTCTTGAGAACACTGAGCAAAATTTCTGCATTTTCCTGAGCATTGCCTCCACGAATATCTTCGATAGCGTAGCCTTCCATACCCAAATCCTCTGGAGTAAAGCTTGACAAGGTGATTTCGCCATTTTCAAGAAGAGCAATCTTGGTTGTTCCGTTCAAACCAGCTTCATCCAGTCCTTCTGGCCCAGCAACCACGATGGCACGTTTGCGACCCATATTTTTCAAAACCTGAGCTGTACTTTCTAGAAGTTCTGGACGACTAATTCCAAGAAGCTGTGTTTCCAAGGCCATTGGGTGAATTAGGGGACCAGTCAAGTTCATAATCGTTGGAATTCCCAATTCCAAACGAGCTGGCATGATGTATTTCATGGCTGGGTGCATATTTTTAGCAAAGAGAAAGACGATTCCAGTTTTATCAAAGACCTTACCTAGTTCAGCTGGTTTGAGGTCTAGATTGATACCCAAGGCTTGAAGGACATCTGCCGAACCCGATTTAGAAGAAATCGAGCGGTTACCATGCTTAGCCATATGAACACCGCCACCAGCCAAGACAAAGGCTGCAGTTGTGGAGATGTTAAAGCTGAAGGACTTATCCCCACCAGTACCACAGTTATCCATAGCATCATGAATTTCAGTTGGAATGTGTTGGGCATGTCCTCTCATGACTTGGGCAATGGCAGTGCGTTCTTCTGGTGTTTCTCCCTTCATCTTAAGTGCCAAGAGAAGAGAAGCAATCTGTGCTTCGGTTACACGGCCAGTTACGATACGCTCAATGACATCCGTCATTTCCACACCTGTCAAATTTTCAAATTTTGCTAGTTTTTCGATAATCTCTTTCATCCTAGTTTCCTCACTTTACAACCTTCTCGATAAAATTCCGAATAGAAGACAAGCCATCTGGCGTTCCTATACTCTCTGGATGGTATTGGAAACCATAAATTGGAAGGCTTTTGTGTTGAATTCCCATAATGGCTTGGTCATCGGTCGAACGGGCTGTCACTTCAAAGTCTTCTGGCATTTCTTCAATCAAGATACTGTGGTAACGCATGACCGGACGGCCATCCTCGATTCCTTGATACAAAACAGATGGCGCTTCAAAGATGATATTGCTCTGTTTCCCATGCATGACTTTGGGAGCCAAACCTAGCTTACCACCAAAAACTTCTGCGATGGCTTGATGACCCAAACAAATCCCAAGAATCGGCTTCTTGCCAGCAAAGTCACGAATCATATCTTCCATCTTTCCAGCATCAACTGGCCAGCCTGGTCCAGGAGAAAAGACCAGACCATCTGCTTTTTCAGCTTCTTCATATAGCTTGGGATCATCATTTCTCAGGACCTGAACTTCTGCGAAATTCCCAATGTATTGGGCCAAGTTATAGGTAAAAGAATCATAGTTGTCAATCAATAAAATCATGGTCTTAGTTCTCCAATTCTAGTCATAGATTTTGCTTTGTTAATGGTTTCTTGGTATTCGTTTTGGGCGATAGAGTCGTAGACAATCCCTGCCCCAGCCTGCACATGGGCTCTTTGTTTTTTGAGAATCATGGTTCGGATGGCAATGGCCAAATCCATATCACCCGTCGCAGACAAGTAGCCGATTGCTCCTGCGTATACGCCCCGTTTTTCCATTTCCAGTTCATAGATGCGTCTCATAGCTCGAATCTTTGGAGCTCCTGAAACTGTTCCAGCTGGAAGTGTAGCTTTCAAGGCATCCATGGCAGTGAGTTCTGGAAGCAACCGTCCTTTCACAACACTGGTCAAATGCATAACGTAGCGGAAGAGCTCCACTTCCATATACTTGGTAACTTGGACACTGGCCGTTTCAGAGATGCGGCCAATATCGTTACGACCCAAGTCTACTAACATCCGATGTTCTGCTGTTTCCTTCTCATCAGAAAGCAGGTCTGTCGCCAAGGCCTTGTCCTCTTCATCTGTAGCTCCTCTTGGTCGTGTACCGGCAATCGGATTGGTTGTCACGATGCTATTTTTGACAGAAACTAAACTTTCTGGACTGGCACCGATGATTTGATAATCCCCAAAATCATAGAAATAGAGGTAATTAGATGGATTGGTCACGCGAAGATTTCTGTAGAAGTCAAATGGATTTCCAGTCACTTCTGCTGAGAAACGCTGACTGAGCACGCATTGGAACATATCGCCGTTACGAATCAAGTCACGAGCGGTTTCGACCATTTGCTCAAACTTCTGAGGAACGATATGGGGTTTGAAGTCCAGCGGAGATAGGTCCAAGTCTTCAAATTCATTTGGAGCAGGAATGCGTAATTCCTCAAGCACTTGGTTCAAGGATTTTTCCAAATCTTCTTGACTGCGCTCATTATAAAGTGCATCCTCTATGACATGGATTTTTTCCTTCTTGTGGTCAAAGACCATGTAACTCTCATAGACAAAGAAATGCATGTCTGGCGTCCCAATTGTATCCTCAGGAATTTGACCAATTTCTTCATAAAGCGAAATCATATCGTAACCCACAAAACCAATGGCTCCCCCACCAAAAGGTAGGTCTGAATGATGTTGGCTCTTATGAGTAACTTCATAAAGGAAATCCAAGGGATCACGATCAATCACTTGCCCATTTTGATAAAGAACTCCATTTTCAAACTTAATCTCAAAAACTGGATTATAGGCTAGGATAGAAAAACGAGCTGTTTCCTTGTCTCTCGGAATACTCTCTAAGATAACCTTGTGTTGCCCCTTTAGGCGCATATAAGCCAAGATTGGCGATAAGACATCTCCATGAATGATTCGTTCCATTGTAATTTCCCTTTCAATTCTAGTTCGTGGTGACTATATAAAAAATCCTCACGCAAACTAACTTGCGTGAGGACGAAATTCGCGGTGCCACCTCAATTATAGGATTTCTCCTATCTCTCATTCCTGTCTCAGATACCTCTTGTAACAGGCTGTGCGATAAAGGGCACTCCCTTGAGAATTATGTTTTCTTCTCTTGTTTCAAATGGACCCAACCTTACAGCTTTCTCTGCTTGTTTCCAGCAACCACAAGCTCTCTGTGAAAGAAATAACTGTAATTTCCATCTCTTATTTTTTAGCTTCTAGGTAGTCTGCAATCGCAGCTACGTCCTTGTCTCCACGACCAGAGACATTGATGATGATAATCTCATCTTTACTTAGTTTCGGTGCACGTTTGACCGCTTCTGCGATGGCATGCGAACTTTCAATCGCTGGGATAATCCCTTCTGTCTTACTAAGAAGGAGCAAGGCTTGAACAGCTTCTTCATCTGTCGCTGCTACGTATTCCACGCGACCTGAATCTTTAAAGTAGGCGTGTTCTGGGCCAACCCCTGGATAGTCCAAACCAGCAGAGATAGAGTAAACTGGCGCCAGCTCTCCATCTTCCTTAAAGACTGCATAGGTCTTCATACCGTCGACAATTCCGACACTACCTTTTGTCATAGTGGCTGCGTGCTTGTCTGTGTCAAGTCCGTGACCGGCAGCTTCGACCCCAACCAATTTGACTTCTTCATCAGCCACATACTCAGAAAATGCACCGATGGCATTGGAACCACCACCTACACAAGCAATAACGTAGTCTGGTAAACGGCCTTCTTTTTCTAAGATTTGACGACGAGATTCTTCACTGATGACCTTTTGGAATTCATGAACAATGGTTGGATATGGGTGAGGTCCCACAGCAGATCCCAGAACATAAAAGGCTTCGAGGTCATTCATCCATGCTCCAAAGGCTGCATCAACCGCATCCTTAAGAGTTCGTGTCCCCGTTTCAACTGCGTGCACAGTTGCTCCCATCATCTCCATACGGAAGACATTGAGACGTTGACGCTCCACATCCTCTGCTCCCATGTAGACATCACAAGCCATACCAAACTTAGCTGCAGCCGCTGCTGTTGCAACACCGTGCTGACCAGCTCCTGTTTCTGCGATCACTCGTTTTTGCCCATACGTTTGGCAAGAAGAATTTGACCTAGAACGTTGTTGAGCTTGTGAGAACCAAGGTGATTCAGGTCCTCGCGTTTGAGATAAATCTTAGCTCCACCTAGGTAGTCTGTCAAACTTTCCGCAAAATAAAGCGGTGTTTCGCGACCAGAATAATCCTTCAAGTAATGGCGAAATTCTGCCAAAAATTCTGGATCATCCTTGTATTTGTCAAATGTCACTTCCAACTCATCCAACAAAGCCTGAATCGGCTCCGGTACAAAACTACCACCAAATTGTCCAAAATAACCTTTAGTTGTCATAAATTTTTCCTCTTTCAGTATTAATTTAAAGATATGAAAAAAGCCCACACACAGAATCTACTTCCGTGTGAGGGCGTTGGTAACGCGGTGCCACCTCAATTATAAAGGGACTATCCCCTTTACATCTCTACCTTGTCTAACAACAAGTTGCACTGTAAGGTGTGCGCACCGAATTTTCATTGTTTCAAATTCATTTTTAAAATCAGCCCACTTTCACTACTTCCAACCACCTGTTCACAATCACCACAGGCTCCCTGAAGATCAAACATAGTTACTTTTCTGATTTGTTGAGAATATTATATGCTATTGTCCGCTTTTTGTCAAGATTTTTTTATGATTTTTTTCCAGATCAGAGGATTTCTTCGGAAATTCTCACCAGAGTCTGAACGATGTAATCAACTTCTTCATCGCTTAATTTTGTATGAAGAGGAAGCGTAATTTCATTTTCAAAGAAGGCATAGGCTCTTGGATAATCTGCCATATCAAAACCAAGATTCTTATAGGCTGTCAAGAGAGGAAGCGGTTTATAGTGTACATTACTTGCAATTCCTGCTTTGGCCAATTCTTGGATGATTTGGTTACGCTCTTCTAGGCTTGCTCCTTCAACATGTGTGATGTAGAGGTGACGACAAGATTCGACAGTATCAGTCTTGTGTGCTAATGGATGGATACGAGAACCAGCAAAACCACGATCATAACGGTCTACGATTTCCTTACGACGTTGTAGCAAAGCAGGGTAACGATCCAATTGTACTAGACCAAGGGAAGCCATGATATCGGTCATGTTGCACTTGTAGGCAGGGGTTACGATATCGTATTCCCATGAGCCAAGTTGCATCTTGGCAAGGGCATCTTTGGTCTGACCATGAAGGGAAAGAATTTGGAATTCCTTGTACATTTCTTCGTCGTCAATCGCTGGATTGGCTTTCCAAGTGGCACTTCCTCCCTCAGCCGTTGTAAAGTTCTTAACGGCATGGAATGAGAATGATGTAAAGTCAGCGATGGAACCAGCCGGTTGTTCTTTATAAGTAGATCCCAAAGCATGAGCACTATCAGAAACAATGACAATACGGTTAAAGGCTTTTTGCCACTTGCTAGACGCTACAAACAAGTCACGTTTCTTCTCCACAACTTGGAACAAACGGTCATAGTCGCAAACAATCCCTGCAAGCTCTACTGGGATGATCACCTTGGTTTTTCAGTGATGGCTTGCTCCAGCAGATCATAGTCCATCTCAAACGTATCGGCTCGGATATCCACCATGACAGGTGTCGCCCCTACGTGAGTGATAACACTACATGAAGCTGTATAGGTCATGGCTGGAACGATAACCTCATCACCAGGTCCCACTTCCAATACACGCAAAATCAACTCAAGAGCGGCCGTCGCAGAGTTGAGGCAGACAGTCTTGGGCGTCTGTGTGTATTGAGATAAACGACGTTCCAATTCTTTTGTCTTAGGACCTGTTGTGATCCAACCAGAACGGAGGGTGTCCGCTACTTCAGCAATTTCAGCTTCCGTAATATCGGGTGGTGAAAATGGAATATTGTAATTTGGCATTGATTTGCTCCTTTTATCTGTACTCATTTTCTCATGACTACTTTATTTTAGTACTTCAAACACGGTTTGAAACATGATTTTGATGTCTCCAAGAAAACTAAATTCTCGAAGATAGGCGAGGTTATAGCGCATCTTTTCAGGGAGGACGTGTTCGACATAGGCTTGGTCAACTGACAGACCTTTCTCCGTCATTTGACTGATGATAGTGTCCTCATCCTTGTAGTTGATGCTGGCTGGAGAGGTAATCCCTGCGGGTAAGAGCAAGGTCGCCATCATTTCAGGACTATATTGCTCTGTGTAGCGTGGCACTTCAGGTCGTGTCCCAACAAAGGACATTTCACCTTTAAGGACATTGACTAGTTGAGGTAGTTCATCCAAACGAACACGGCGGATGAAATTGCCAACCTTGGTAATGCGGCTATCGTTAGCAGAAGTCACCAGACTTCCTTTTTATCCGCATCTGTCACCATGGTACGGAACTTCCAAATCTTGAACCGACGGTTGTACTGGGTCACGCGCTCTTGCTTGTAAATGACAGGACCCTTGCTATCCAACTTGATCCAAATGCTCAAGATAAGAAAGATTGGAGAGGTCAAAATTAGCAAAACTACGGCCAAAAACCAATCCAGGCAACGCTTGAAAATCAGCGAACCCTTCCTTTTAGAGACAAGCTGGTAGTAAGACTCAACCTCGCTTGATTGCATTTCCACGGGCAAGTCTTCCCATTTCAGCATGCTGTTTCTCCTTTGTTTTTAGTATACTATTTGTCAACATTTTTCATTATACCACAAAATGGAAAAGGCGGTGCAAGAAATCTGTCATTTGAAGAATTTCCTTCTTATACTCAATGAAAATCAAAGAGTATTAGGACATGGCTCCTGCTTGCAAACTATACATCTTGTGATAAGTTCCTCCCAGAGCCAAGAGTTCTTCATGGGTTCCACTCTCGATGATGCGCCCCTTGTCCAAGACGTAGATACAGTTGGCATCTTGGATAGTTGAAAGGCGATGAGCAATAGCAATGGTCGTCCGCCCCTGTCTCATCTTAGCTAGGGAATCTTGAACCAAACTTTCTGTCTCAGAGTCAATATTGGCTGTCGCTTCATCCAAAATCAGGATTTTAGGTTGACTGGCGACTGTTCTGGCAAAGGCAAGCAGCTGGCGCTGTCCAGTAGAGAAGCTCGAACCACGCTCGGAAACAGGGGAATCATAGCCCAGCGGAAGGTCCTGAATAAAGGAATCTGCATCTACGAAGCTAGCTGCAGCCTTTACTTGCTCATCACTGATCTCTTGGTACATAGCAATGTTGGACTTAATAGTCCCATGATAGAGGAAGGGATCCTGCAAGACCAGACCGATGTTCTTCTCAGCTCTTCCTGACTGTAGTTCCTGATATCTACATCATCCAAGAGTACTCGCCCTGACTGAAATTCATAAAAGCGCATGAGGACATTGATAATCGAAGATTTCCCCGAACCTGTATGACCGACAAAGGCAATGGTTTCACCCTTATTAACAGAAAAAGAAATATCATCCAGAATCGGATGTTTGCCATCATAAGAAAAGCACACATGTTCAAAACGAATATTGCCTTCTTTGACTTTAGCCTGCCCCTCTTCTTGAAGAGGCTCATAGGTCCTCTCATCGATCAAGGCAAAAACACGTCCTGCAGAAATCAGAGAAGTTTGAAGGGTTGAAAAGTTTTGCGTCACCTCAATCAAGGGATCAAAGAGACGATTGATGTACTGGATAAAGGCATACATGGTTCCTGCTGTTATTCCCAGATAAAGCCCGCGGTAGCCAAAATAGGCCATTAAAACTGCATAGCCTAAGAGTTTTAGCAAACTCATGGCAGGTCTCAAAAAGAGGGCATCCAAGGCTACAGATTGATTGGCATAGACCAAGTGTTCTTGGTTGATCTCATCAAATTCTGCCTGCAGGCGCTTCTCCTGATTAAAGGCCTGGATAATCCTGATTCCCTCGATATTCTCTGCCAGCTTACTATTGATATCCGACAAGAGACTTCTGGTTTTTCTCGATAATTTTCACTGATTTTTTTCCGATAGAGATTGACCAAAAAGAGAAAAATCAAGGGGAGAAAGAGCAAGACTAAAAGCAGTCAAACGAAAATCCAGCACCAACATAGTGTAAAGGGTTGTCAGAAAGATAAATACTGCTGAGATAAAGCTGGATAGAATCCCCGAAAAACATATCACTAATGGTCTCAGTATCATTTGTCAAACGAGAGACGATCGAACCAGCTGGAGTCTTGTCAAAATAAGACATGCCCAGTTTTTTTCCATATTAGCAAAGGCATCGCGACGAATATCTCTGACAATACTGTAAGACACGCGCGCAAAGAGAAGATTGCCAACATACTGAACTAGAGTTTGTAGGATGTAAAGACCATAGTAGACTAGCAAAACGGTCACGGCAAGTTGGTTGAGATTGCTGAGATACTGGTCGATAAAGTGGGAAGCAACCAGAGGAATCAAACTTTTAATGACCGTAGTCGCTAGGAGAAAGCTTAGTGCCAAAAAGGTTAAAAGACCATATGGTTTGAGATAGGACAGCAAGCGTTTCAGCACAGTCCACTGTTCTTGCTTATTCTGCATCTTCTTCTCCTTTTATTTCCAACTGCTGAGACTGATAGGTTTGGGCATACCAGCCATCCATGGCTAACAAGTCTTCGTGCCTGCCCCGTTCGATAATTTGACCATTTTGCAGAACCAAGATCAGATCTGCATGGACAACTGCGCTGAGGCGATGGGCTGTGATGATGGTTGTCTTGTCCTTACGCGTTTCCTTAAGATTGTCGATAATAGCATACTCTGTCTTGGCATCCACGGCCGACAAGGAATCATCTAAAATCAAGATATCAGGGTCTAAAATCATCGCCCGACTCATAGCCAGACGCTGCTTTTGACCACCAGATAGACTGACTCCCTTTTCACCGATTAGCGTATCAAATCCCTGAGGCATGGCTACAATGTCTTGATAAACTTGGGCTAGTTTAGTTGCTTCCTCTACTGCTGAAAGCGACAAACTAGGATTACCAAAACGGATATTGTCTAGGATCGAAGTCGCAAAGAGGAACTGATCTTGAGGAACATAGCCCATGAGACTGCGAAGGTCTGTCAGACGGTAGTCGCGAATATCGTGACCATTTAGGTATATTGCTCCCTCATCCACATCGTACTCCCGCAAGAGAAGTTTTATCAAGGACGTCTTCCCAGAACCTGTCTGGCCGACCAAGCCCAGAGTTTGCCCTTTTTCCAAACTAAAGTAAATATCCGTCAGTGTCTCCTCATCTTCAAAGGCAAAGCTGTCAATAGCGTACTCCAAGCGCCCATTTTCAATGCCATCTAAAGGAAACTCAGGGTCTTGTACAGGTGATTCCTGAGACAAAAGATCCTCAATCCGCTGATAAGAAACCTTCCCTCGCTGAGTGATATTAAAGAGGAAGCCAATGGCCATAAGAGGCCAGACCAGCATATCTAAGTAGCTGATAAAGGTAACCAGATTCCCAACGGTGATTTGCCCTTTCTGAACCATCAAAGAACCGAGCAAAAGAGTTAAAACGTAGGACGAACCAACAAACAAGAGAACCATGGGGTCAAAGAGACTATCGTATTTCATGGTTTGGAGGTTCTTTTGGAAGGTCAATTCATTAACTTCCTGAAAGGACTCCAGCTCGTTCGCCTGATAACCAAAAGACTTGGTCACTTTGATACCTGATACGGACTCCTGCACCTTATTATTGAGTTCAGAAAAGGCAGCTTGGGATTCTCCGAAAGCCTTATGAGTCTTTCTCCCTAGACGACTGGTCGCATAGGCCATGAAAGGCAGGGGCAAAATAGCAACTAGCGTCATCTGCCAGGAAATGCTAAAGAGCATGGTCAGCAAGGTCACTAGAGCCGTGATAGAGGCATCCACCGCAGACATGACACCACCACCTGCGAGACGAGTTAAGGCATTGATATCATTGGTGGCGTGCGCCATCAAGTCTCCCGTCCGATAGGTCTGATAAAAGGCTGGCGACATTTGTGAAATGCTCAAACAAACGAGACCGCATAATCTGCCCTAAACGGTAGGAAGTTCCAAGGATATACATGCGCCAAACATAGCGCAGATAGTACATACCCAAAGCTGCAAGAAGCAGATAAAGGAGGTTCAAAAGCAGGTCCTGCTGACTTAATTGTCCCGAAGTGATGGCATCAATGACTCGCCCCATAACCATGGGAGGGATGAGATTGAGGACGGAAACCAAGACTAGGGCCACAATTCCGACTAGATAACGGCGTTTTTCGAGTTTGAAAAACCACCAAAGTTTTTGAATAATGGACATAAAATCCCTTTCTGATTGCAAATAGAAACCTGAGGCCAAGACCCCAGGTTTTTCTTATTCATAGGTTACGACTGTAACGGCACCCTTGTCATACTCAGCGATAAAGATATTAGCTACATTGTCATGTCCTTGCTTGTTGAGGTTATCAAGCAACCACTCTTCGCTACGGTCAATATATTCCAAAACATCGACTTGGATCACACCGTCAGTCACAACTGGATACTTAGGATTTTCATCTCCCATTTGGACCACGATGAGTTGGCCATTTTGCTCATGCACAGCTCGTTTGACCTGTTTCATCTGGAAAATTCCTTGGCTACGGAGCTTAAGAGCTACGTCCGCTGCAGATAAACCAACCGAGCGACAGGCTTCAGGATCAATCTTCCCATTTTTGATGAGCAGCGTTGGTTTCCCATCAATCAAGCGTTTCACAAGGCGGACATTGTTGTTGAGCCATTTGAGGGTCAAGACCAAAATCGTCCACATCATCAAAATCACTGCGTATTGCAGAATACTGATTGAACTATTGTAAATCACCCCACCGATGATACCACCGAGAACATAGTTCTGAATTTGGTCTGTAGCAGAGTTAGGTGCTAGATTCCCCTTTCCTGTCACATTGATAACAAAAACAAGCGAGAAAAGACCCAAGGCCAGTTTGATTAAAATTTCCATGTAGTTGAGTGTCATTTGTTTACCTCCACCAATTCAATAGCGTCTGTTTGATGCAATTCTAATTTCTCTAAAAGATACTTGTCTGGTTGGCTCCCGTTCATGGCACGATAGAAATTTGAACCTACCTTGATAAGTGCTCCATCAGTGGCAGCTGAAGTATTGACATAAACTTCTGATTTATCCACTCCCAAGTCTTTAGAAATGACCTCTATGAAATGAAGGGAAGTTTGAAATTGATTGTTAGAGGCTTGATTGGTCTGGTATTTTGAGATTGTTACCAAAAGCATGGCTACCAAAGTCAAGGCCAAAATCATGACCAATTCACGAAACTTAGTTCCCTTTTTATCACGATAAGCCTTAAAAGCAAAAAATCCTGTGATAGCTAGGAGCACAATCCCAAAGCCAATCATGATGCCATTTTGCTGACTGATTTGGCTAAGTACATAGTCATATGAGTAAAATTTCATTTATTTTCACTCCCTTTCATAAAATCATTCTTCATTATAAACGAAAGAGAGTGATTTTTCAAGCCATACGTTGGGGAAATAGACCTTTTTTTGGTATAATATAGTCTATAATCTCAATGAAAAAGGTAACTTTATGAAACTCATCTCATGGAATATTGATTCCCTCAATGCAGCCCTAACGAGCGACTCAGCTCGCGCCAAACTGTCCCAAGAAGTCCTACAAACCTTGGTAGCCGAAAATGCTGATATTATCGCTATCCAGGAAACCAAGCTTTCTGCCAAGGGGCCTACAAAAAAACACTTGGAAATTTTAGAAGAACTCTTCCCAAGCTATGAAAACACTTGGCGTTCTTCCCAAGAACCTGCTCGCAAAGGCTACGCTGGAACCATGTTCCTTTATAAGAAAGAACTCACACCAACGATTAGCTTCCCAGAGATTGGTGCTCCTTCTACCATGGACTTGGAAGGTCGCATTATTACGCTGGAATTTGACGACTTCTTCGTCACTCAGGTCTATACACCTAATGCTGGCGATGGACTCAAACGCTTGGATGACCGTCAAGTCTGGGATGTGAAATATGCTGAGTATCTAGCTGAGTTAGACAAAGAAAAACCAGTCCTTGCGACGGGTGACTACAACGTAGCCCACAAGGAAATCGACCTTGCAAATCCTGCCAGCAACCGCCGTTCACCAGGATTTACAGACGAAGAACGTGCAGGCTTTACTAACCTGCTAGCTAAAGGCTTTACCGACACCTTCCGTCATCTTCACGGCGATGTGCCTGAATGTTACACTTGGTGGGCGCAACGCAGTAAGACTTCTAAAATCAACAATACAGGCTGGAGAATCGACTACTGGCTCACTAGCAACCGCGTCGCTGACAAGGTAACCAAGTCAGACATGATTGACTCAGGAGCTCGTCAAGACCATACACCGATTGTATTGGAAATTGAACTTTAAGGATTTTCACGATGAACTACAATGCAGTTATTCCCGAGTTTATGGTATCGAATATCGAACAGTCCCGTTCCTTCTACTGCGATTTACTCGGTTTTAGGATCGAATACGAGCGTCCAGAAGAAAAATTTCTCTTTCTTTCTCTTGAAGAATGCCAGCTAATGCTAGAGGAAGGAACCCCCGAGGAACTGGCTAACCTTACCTACCCTTTTGGAAAAGGTGTCAACCTATCCTTTGGCATAAAGGATGTCCCTAACCTTTATCAAAAAGTCATCGAGGCCGACTATCCTATTTATCGTCCTTTAACCAAAAGAACATTTCGTGTTGGGGATCACTACATCTATCCTCACGAATTTGCAGTCTTGGATCCAGATGGCTATTTTTTAAGATTTAGCGAATAGAAGAATAGAAACCTACAATACCGTATCGTGTTGTAGGTTTTTGTTCGTTCTCTTTTTTTATCTAAATCCTAACAAAATATTTGATTTCTAAAGCTATTTGGTGTAAAATAATGACATTAACGTTGTCGCGTTTGATAATGGTAGTATTTTACTTGTTTATGTCGTGAATTGGCACGACGTTTCTACAAGGTGCCGTAACACCTAACAATGAGTAAGTCTGTTGAGGGTATGTTTTTAGACATACCTATTTTGAGGGCTTGCTTATCTGTTAAGTAGGTCCTTTTTTCTAGCCCTTTTTGAGATGATAAAGGCGATAGAAAAACACAAAAGAGTTTAGACTTTAGGAGGTCTTATGAAATTATTAGAAGAGCGCATCCTTCAGGATGGGCATATCTTGGGTGACAACATCCTCAAGGTAGATTCCTTTCTAACCCATCAAGTTGACTATCGTTTGATGCGAGAGATTGGTAAGGTTTTTGCGGACAAATTCGCAACTGCTGGCATTACCAAGGTTGTGACTATTGAAGCGTCGGGCATTGCCCCTGCTGTTTTTACAGCTGAAGCCTTAGGTGTTCCCATGATTTTCGCAAAGAAAGCTAAAAACATCACCATGAACGAAGGCATCTTAACTGCCGAAGTCTACTCCTTTACCAAGCAGGTGACCAGCACGGTTTCTATCGCTGGAAAATTCCTCTCACCAGAGGACAAGGTCTTGATTGTTGATGATTTCCTAGCCAATGGACAAGCTGCCAAAGGATTGATCCAAATCATCGAACAAGCCGGTGCAAAAGTCAAAGCCATTGGTATCGTGATTGAAAAATCCTTCCAGGATGGTCGTGATTTGCTCGAGAAAGCTGGCTATCCAGTCCTATCACTCGCTCGCTTGGATCGTTTTGAAAACGGTCAAGTCGTATTTAAGGAGGCAGATCTCTAATGCAACAACAAGAAAAACACTCGCAAGCCGCGGTTCTAGGGCTTCAGCATCTTCTCGCAATGTACTCAGGATCTATCCTAGTTCCTATCATGATTGCGACAGCCCTTGGCTATTCAGCTGAGCAGTTGACTTACCTGATTTCTACAGATATCTTCATGTGTGGGGTGGCAACCTTCCTCCAACTCCAACTCAACAAATACTTTGGTGTTGGACTACCAGTCGTTCTTGGAGTTGCTTTCCAGTCAGTCGCTCCTTTGATTATGATTGGTCAGAGCCACGGTAGTGGGGCCATGTTTGGTGCCCTTATCGCATCAGGGATTTACGTGGTTTTGATTTCAGGCATTTTTTCAAAAGTGGCCAATCTTTTCCCTTCTATCGTAACAGGATCAGTTATTACCACGATTGGTTTGACCTTGATTCCGGTCGCTATTGGAAATATGGGAAATAACGTTCCAGAGCCAACTGGTCAAAGCCTCTTGCTTGCTGCTATCACTGTTTTGATTATCCTCTTGATTAACATCTTTACCAAGGATTTATCAAGTCCATCTCTATTTTGATTGGCTTGGTTGTTGGAACTGCTATTGCTGCTAGCATGGGCTTGGTTGACTTCTCTCCAGTTGCAGCAGCACCGCTTGTTCATGTCCCAACTCCCCTCTACTTTGGGATGCCAACCTTTGAAATCTCATCTATTGTCATGATGTGTATCATCGCAACGGTGTCTATGGTTGAGTCTACTGGTGTTTACCTAGCCTTGTCAGATATCACAAAGGATCCAATCGACAGCACGCGCCTTCGCAATGGTTACCGCGCAGAAGGCTTGGCCGTACTTCTCGGAGGAATTTTTAACACCTTCCCTTACACAGGATTTTCACAAAACGTTGGCTTGGTCAAATTGTCTGGTATCAAGACCCGTCTGCCAATCTACTACGCAGCTGGTTTCCTAGTCCTCCTTGGACTCCTACCTAAGTTTGGCGCCCTTGCCCAAATCATTCCAAGTCCTGTCCTTGGTGGTGCCATGCTAGTCATGTTTGGTTTTGTTTCCCTTCAAGGTATGCAAATCCTAGCCCGCGTTGACTTTGCTAACAATGAACACAACTTCCTTATCGCAGCTGTTTCAATCGCTGCTGGTGTCGGACTCAATAACAGTAATCTCTTTGTCAGCATGCCGACAGCCTTCCAAATGTTCTTCTCAAACGGAATCGTCGTAGCCAGCCTACTTGCCATTGTACTCAATGCCGTATTAAATCGTAAAAAGAAATAAGAAAAAGAGGTTCCCACCTCTTTTTTGTGTGACAAAATAAAAACATCTACTCATATATACTAGTCTCATAGTCCTGAAAATCATCTGCATCAAGAACAATTTCACAACTCTTATACTTTTCTCTTACAAGTCGTTCGGCTTCATCTGGATTTTCAGCCTCTATACTTACTAAACGGGTTAGAGTTTCTGTAATTTCTACTGTATACTTTTTCATCTTAAGTTTCTCTCCAATAACTCACTTATTAGCAATAATCTATGTTTTGGGCTTTCCAACCACTCTGGTAATTCATCTCCATATTCCCAGCTATATTTTTTATTCAATAAAGAAAGTTGTTTCTCATCACCAAACTCCATATTTTCAGATAACCACCTCACACAATCAGGGTCTGATAAAGTATAAACCATTACACATAAGTTTTCATAATTACTCTCTGTTTCATAATCAGGCCAGATGACTTTTAAGAAATCATACACCTCTTCTGATGCAACAAGTTGTTTCGTTTTCATAATTTCCGATACTTTCCTCTACCTTTAAATTCTATTATTTCTTTGTCTCTTAATATTTGAAGCTGTTGCCTAATCTTTTCTTTGATATGATTGTTCTTAACAAAGATATTTTTTAGGTCACTTTCAAAACGATACATATCTTCAAGGGTAAATTCTGAACCCTCTATCTTATCTATACAATTTAGAATTTCTATTGTCCAACCTCTTACTGAAAGAGAGTTCTTCCTTAAAAATAAACTTTGCTTAAATTCTTTTGTAACTTTTTCTGGATCTCTAACTTGTCCATTTTTCACAAGAAATATTCTTCCTTTAGAAGGTACTTGTGATAAATCAATGTTACAACCAATCCAACCTGCTCGTCTAGCAGTTGGAGCAAGTGGCTTCCTTTGAATAATTGATTTCGGTGTAACAAATTGCTTTGGAAGAACCAGAAAATTATTTACCTCAAAATTTTTTGTATAAGTTAAAAAAAAGAAATTAGGATTATTATCTGCCTGAACACGCTCCATCATCGTTGCATAAGCACCATCATTGATTGTTGATGAAAAATTTCCTTTTTTGCTCTTTAGTTCAAACTCCTCACTACAATGATTACAGTAAAAATCTGCTACAGGCCGATTATTTTCAAAATGATTTAAGGGATTGTTCCCACAATTAGGGCAATAAGACTGACGATAAACCCAATCCTCCGTTAAGATACGTGCCTTTTGGCTATTACTTTTATAGGTTTCTACTAATTCTAAATTAAAGTGTAATTCCATTTAAAAATTCCTCACTAATATGAGAATTCACTCGATATAAGCAATTAAAATCTACTATAACTAGTATACCACAATATGTACCTATTACATTTGTATTTCATCACTCTCTTTTATATTTCCTTCTAACATATCTCATAAATTAAAAATGAGTGAGATAAATTTATCCCACTCACCTTTCTTTATATCCTTACCTGTCTCTCATCTGACCGCTGGCCTGTGACAAACATGGTAAAGGTTGCCTTACAGACATTTTTACCCTCTTGATTGGTGATAGCAACATCCACCACACATGTTGTGCGACCTTGATGGACACATTCTCCTTTAATGGTTAGCACATCGTCAAGTTTTCCTGCCTTGAGGTAGTTGATAGAGGACTGGAGCGTCACTCCATCAAGCCCCAGCGAGATGACCACCAAACCACTGATTTGGTCACAAAGGGTGAAGAGATAGCCACCGTGGGCATTGCCATAGTAGTTGAGTGACGAGTCCACCACTTTGGTCGTCACTACAACCTGACCATCTCTCATTTTTTCTATTTCGTAATTTTCAAAGGCAGATATAGCGTCAAAATGAAAATCTTTCATCGTTTCCTCCTGATATTTCAAACGACACTATAATACTACTTTTTATAGGACTGTGCAAGGAGAAAGCTCCTAGTCTGGTAAAATTCCGACCTGTTCTACAAAGCGCATAAAGGCTGCTTGTCCCTGTTCCGTTTGCTTGTAGACTCCTGCATCCTCAAGTACACGAGCAAAGATAGCACCCACGGAGTTCTTGACGATTTCAAGGGCTTTTTCTTTATCCGTTAGGTCTGGATGTTGGGCTTTGAGTTGGTCTGCCCATTCCTGATGATAAGCGGCAACTGTATCAGCTTCTCCGACAAGATAGCTAGCTACTTGCTCCACTTCTGCTTTCAGACGTGGTGGCAGGATAGCCAAGCCCATGACCTCAATCAAGCCGATATTTTCCTTCTTGATATGTTGGACATCCTTGTGGGGATGATAGATGCCATCAGGATGTTCTAGCGATGTCTGATTGTCCCGCAAGACTAAGTCCAACTCAAACTGTCCATCACGCTTACGCGCAATCGGTGTGATAGTGTGATGCGGTGTCCCGTCTGTCTCTGCTAAAATCTGCACTGCAGGATCTGAATACTGACGCCATTCCTGCAAAATCTTGTCAGCCAAGTTGATCAAATCCTCTTTGGAATCCGAAGTCAAACGCAACACTGACATAGGCCACTTGACAATCCCAGCCTTTATCTGTTCAAAACCAGCAAATCGGAAGGTCTTTTGCAAAGGAGCCAATTCCATAGGAAATACGTGACGGCCTCCCTGATAGTGGTCATGAGTTAGAATAGAACCCCCCACAATCGGCAAATCAGCATTAGATCCTGCAAAATAGCCTGGAAACTGGTCTACAATAGCCAACAAACGCTCAAAGCTCTGCCGACTAATGACCATGGGACGATGTTGACCATCTAAGAAAATACAGTGCTCATTAAAGTAAGCATAGGGCGAATACTGGAAGCCCCACTCCTGACCCGCCATTTCAAAACGGATAATACGGTGATTGCTACGAGCTGGATGGTTGACCCGACCATGGTAGCCTTCATTCTCTAGACACAGTTGACACTGGGGATAATTGCTAGCTTGCACCAACTTAGCTGCCGCAATCTCCTTAGGATCTTTTTCAGGCTTAGAGAGGTTGATAGTGATCTCAAGTTCTCCGTAGTCAGACGGTACACGATAAGCAATATTTTTAGCAATGGCCTTGAGCTTGATGTAGTCATTCTTCTGACTGAGTTGGTAAAAGTCCGCTATCGCTTGCTCAGGAGAGTGGGCATAGGTTGTCCAAAAGTCACGATTGACCTGACTTGGGCAAGGGGTTACCAAGTCCATCAATTCAGCACCAAGGATTTCACGCGCAGTCTGACTATCCTCAATCATCTCTAATCGAACGGCTTCCTCGACCAGCTGGTCCTTGAGATCAATCACTTTATCCAGATCCGTCTCAATTTCCAAAACACCTTCTCCCACTCGTGCCAAAAACACGATTGATCAGGTAGATGCGATCCATTTCCTCAAAGGAACTTTCAGAAATGACGTGGGTTACAAATTTATCTACTAAGGTCACTATAGAGCCTCCTTTTTGACTAGTCAAGGACGCGAGTGCCACCTGCAACTTCAGCGATATAGAAGCTTGGAGCGTATCCAACTACTTCCTCGTAGTGCTTGCCTACAGCTTCCTTAAAGGCCTCAACAGTATCTTTTTTTGCACCAAGGCAATGGCACATCCGCCAAAAACCTGCTCCTGTCATACGAGCACCGAGAACACCTTCTTGATCCCAAGCTGTGTGAACAAGAGTATCCAATTCCAAGCCAGTTACTTCATAGTCATGTTCTAGAGAAGCGTGAGAAGCATTCATCAAGCGACCAAATGTTTCCAAATCACCTGCTTGAAGGGCTGCTTGGGCTTTGAGGGTACGTTGGTTTTCAAGCACAGCATGGCGAGCACGTTTCAAACGATTTTCGTCTTTGATGAGGTAGCTGTATTGGTCAAAAGCCCACTCGTCCAATTCACCCAAGGTCTGAATGCCCAAGGCAACTTGCAATTCTTCCACTGCTTTTTCACATTCAGCACGGCGCTCATTATATTTAGAATCCGCCAATTCACGGCGTTTGTTGGTGTTCATGATAACAACGACATTGTCCTTCAAATCAAGTGGCACCAAATCATACTCTAAGGTATTTGTATCTAGATAAATAGCACGTTGGTCAGCTCCCATACCGATAGCAAACTGGTCCATGATACCAGAGTTGACTCCGATAAAGTTGTTTTCTGTTTGTTTCCCGATTTTTACCAAATCCAAACGGTCTAATTTTAAATCAAAGAGATGCTCTGCCACGACCCCTGTCAAGAGTTCCAAGGATGCTGATGAAGACAAGCCAGCACCATTTGGGATATTCCCAAAGACATAAAAATCAAAACCTTTGTCAATGACGTGCCCAGCTTCTTGCAAGAAATGAAGGACCCCTTTTGGATAATTGGTCCAGCTGTGCTCTTTTTCAAATTTGAGGTCAGCAAGAGGAACTTCGATGATACCTTTGTCCTCAAAGTTGGCTGAGTAGAAACGCAAGACTTGGTCGTCACGCTTGCGAGCCGCCCCATAAGTTCCCAAGGAAATAGCCGCCGGAAAAACGTGCCCACCGTTGTAGTCCGTGTGTTCACCAATCAAATTGATACGCCCTGGTGAAAAGAAGGTTTGGTCTGCTTCTTGACCAAAAACGGCAAGAAAGTCTTTACGAAGTGTTTCAGCAGTAAGATGTTGTGTCATATGAATTCTCCTTTGACTGTCGTTAAGTCGCCTTAACGTGTAATCGTTTTCTTCTATTGTATCTAAGGCTTTTACCAAGGTCAATCCTTTTTACTAAAGTTTTACTAAACAATCGGTAAAAAGAGGAAAAATATGATATACTAACCTAAAAGGAGGAGGATTTATGGCTACCTTAAAAGACATTGCACAGCTAGCCTCTGTCTCTATCGCGACCGTATCCCGTGTCCTCAATCGCGACCAGAGCCTATCTGTCACCGAAGAAACCAGACACCGTATTTTAACTGTCGCTGAAGAGCTAGGCTATACCAAGCACCTCAAGACAGGCGAATCCCACAAACCCAAGCAGAAGATTGCCATTATCCAATGGATCAGCGAACAAGGGGAGCTAGACGACCTCTACTATTATCAGATTCGTCTCGGTATTGAAAAAAGAGCCCAAGAGTTGGACTATGATATCTTGCGCTATTTCAACGACCATCCTTTTACACTGAGCGAGGAAGTAATTGGGATTCTCTGTATTGGAAAGTTCAGTCGAGCACAGATTTCTGCCTTTGAAGAATATCAAAAACCCTTAGTCTTTATAGACAGCGACACCCTCTCACTAGGTCATACCTGTATTATTACTGACTTTTACACTGCTGTAAAACAAGTTGTAGACCACTTCCTCAGCCAAGGGCTTGATCGTATCGGAGTTCTCACCGGCCTTGAAGAAACAACCGACCAAGAAGAAATCATCCAGGATAAACGTCTAGAACATTTTAAAAACTACTCTCTATCAAAAGGCATCTACCATGATAAACTGGTCTTTCAAGGTAGCTTTACTGCCCAGTCTGGCTATGACTTGATGAAGGAGGCTATTCACAAGTTGGGTAATCAACTCCCCCCAGCATTTTTCGCAGCCAGCGATAGTTTAGCCATCGGTGCCCTCCGTGCCCTTCAAGAAGCTGGAATCAGCCTACCAGACCGTGTCAGTCTCATTTCTTTTAACGATACTAGCCTGACTAAGCAGGTCTATCCTCCCCTATCTAGCATCACAGTATATACTGAGGAGATGGGCCGAGCAGGTATGGACATTCTTAACAAGGAAGTTCTTCATGGTCGGAAAATTCCTAGCCTAACTATGCTGGGAACTAGACTGACTCTGAGAGAAAGTACTCTGCCATAACTCAACTAATATAATAAAGTCAAAAATCCTAATAGAGATTCTCAAATCTCCATTAGGATTTTCTTTTTAATCAATCACAATCATTGCCTTAATCGTCTTACGTTCATCCATATCTTTATAGGCTTGGTCAATGTCTTCCAATTTATAACTTGAGGTAAAGACGCGACCTGGATTAATGTCGCCATCAAGGACGGCTTTTAGTAAGAATTGCTTATCGTATGTTGTGACAGAAGCTGGGCCACCACCGATTATTGTATTTTGACCAAAGGTTGAGCCAATGGCTCGATTTTCATAGTGCGGTACACCAACAAATCCCATGCGCCCTCCATTATGGAGAACACCAAGCGCTTGATCAACCGCTTCTTCTGTTCCAACACATTCAAGTGCTGCATCTGCTCCACCACCGAGGATTTCACGCACCTTGGCAATACCTTCTTGACCTCGCTCAGCTACAACAGCTGTCGCACCCGACTCCAGAGCCATCTTTTGACGATTTTCATGACGACTCATAAGGATAATTTGCGATGCTCCACGCATTTTAGCTGCGATAACAGCACATTGACCAACAGCCCCATCACCAATGACCACAACCTTATCCCCTTTTTGAACATTTGCAACACGCGCCGCATGATAGCCTGTCGGCATAACATCTGCAAGAGCCAAGAGGGACTTTAGCATGCCTTCTGTATAGTCAGAAGGTTGTCCAGGGATTTTAACCAGTGCCCAGTTGGCATAGTGGAAACGGATATACTCAGCCTGGACACCACCTGACCAGTTGTTACCAGGATGATTATCACACGAACCATCAAAACCAGCACGACAAGCATCACACTGACCACAACCATGTGTGAAAGGGGCAATGACAAAATCGCCAGGTTTAACGGTCGTCACTGCATCACCAATTGCCTCAACGATACCAATCGCTTCGTGCCCGCTATTCTGATGCCCTGCTTCAATATCCGGATTGCGATAGCTCCACAAATCAGAGCCACAGACACAAGTCCGAACGATCCGAATAATGGCATCGTCTGCCTCAATGATTTGCGGATGCTCCACTTCAACAAGACCAACCTGACCAGCTTTTGTATAAACTGTTTTCTTCATAGAATCACTCCTTTTCTATTAGTTTCTCACTTTTATTATACACTTTTTGTCAAGCTTTCGCGCGTATCAATCATTATTAACGGCGATAAGGCACTGGTTTAGTCCAATATAGTCTTTTCTTCTCGAAATTTAAGTTTTATAAGGAGAGATTTTTCGATTACGTTTTTAATAGTTTCCAGCCAATAGAAAAAGGTGAATAAAGAAGTAGGCTTTTATCCACCTTTTTGCGGTTTAGTTGTTATTCGCTACGAAGCGATTCGACTGGGTCTTTCTTGGCGGCGATGCGTGAAGGGATTAGACCGGCTAACATGGTGAGGACAATCGAAATACCGATAAGGATTAGAGCTACTTCTATTGGTAATTGCGCTACATTTCCCACATTTGTCATTTTAGCAACAATCGCATTGATTGGAAATGTCGCAAGGAGAGTAACCGCGATACCGAGCACCCCAGAGATGAATCCTTCGATGGCTGTTTCAGCAGTGAAAATACGACGGATGTCTTTCTTCGAAGCCCCCATTGCACGTAGGATTCCGATTTCTTTTGTACGTTCGAGAACTGAAATGTACGTGATAATCGAAATCATTATAGAAGATACAATGAGTGAGATGGCCACAAAGCCAACGAGCACAGTTGTCACTACGCCAACCAATGTCGTAATTGAAGACATGATAGTTTGGATATCATCTGAATAAGCGAGTACCTTATCGTCTTCTCCAGCTTCTTTTTTCGCCGTGTTATAGGCGTTTATGAATTCTTTTAAGTCTTGTTTTTGTTGGAACGAAGAGGTGTAGAGCTCAATGGCAGCTGGTTTGGATTTGTTGATGACGCCCAATTTCGCGAGGTTTTCCTCGTAAGTGGCGGCCGAGTTTTCGTTGTATTGTTGGATGTATTGCGCTTGTTGTTCAGGCGTCAATTTTACCAACTGAATTTTTTCTTCTTCGGTTAAATTCTCCGAACTGAATGGTTTAGGATCTTTGGCAAATTCTTTACCCGTAAATACATTTAGATTTTGATTGGATTCCTGTTCCTTAACGATATCACTATTTTGAATGTGTTCGGAAGTGTAATCAATAAGGGTGCTTGTGTAGGCGATTCCTCCTGAAGGAGCATTCACGCTTGAACTTGTGCCGTCTTTTTGGCGAAGGACACCCACAATTTTAAGTTCGAGCCCATTCTCGATTTGAGTTTTCATATAAGAAGCATCTGCAATCTTATTGACCCATAAGTTATTTTCTTTCACAAAACGGTTTGTATTGACAACTGCTTTGAAAGTTTTTCCGATAAAGTCACTATATTGATACGTTTGAGAAGAGAGTTCGTCGAGCTTCTTCGTATCGTTCAATTCACTGGGATCTTTGATATGCAAACTATAGAGCAACAAGTCGCTAATTTGATTGTTTTCATCTACGATAAGGACGATCTCGGACTTATCTTGTGGGAAGCGTCCTTCCAACACGTCGTACTTGCTTTCTGACATTGAAGAATCACTAGAAAGTTCACTCCAGTAGTTGAGGTTTTGTAAGTATCCCTTCATCGTTTGATTCGCTGTTTCTACTTCATCAGCTAAGGTTGAAGGCAGAATACTTTTGGGTCCGTTGGAAGTATCACTTGCATAGATAAACGGTTGTAAATTGTATCGGTAACGAATGTCTTTTGTGAGAGATTCGACCTTCGAAGCATGTTCCTCCAAGTAAGTCTTAAAGGAAGCTAGGTCGTTCTTTCCGATTTGTTTTTTCAATAAATTCGTTAAAATCGTATTGATACCGAGCTCATGATTATCCTTGTAAGGCTTCTCGCTCAAATCTGGAGAGGTCGCCAACAAGTTGCTCTGGTTCTGCTCGCTAATCGTCAGTGGAAGAGAGACGAGAGTATCTTCCTGCACCTTTTTAACGTAATCACTCACACCATTGGAAAGGGCTAAGATAAGAGCAATCCCGATAATTCCAATAGAACCCGCAAAAGCTGTTAGTAAGGTACGACCTTTCTTCGTCAATAGGTTATTAAAGGAAAGTACAAGGGCGGTTATAAAGCTCATCTTCGTCTTCGTGAACTGGATGTCGACTTGCTTTGTCTCCTCTGTTGATTCGCATGGGTTTGAGTCGCTCAAGATGTTTCCATCTAATACTTGTACGATACGTGTGGAGTACTTCTGTGCCAGCTCTGGGTTATGCGTCACCATGATAACTAAACGTTCCTTGGCGATGTCTTTTAATAAATCCATGATTTGAACAGAAGTCTCAGAATCGAGCGCTCCTGTCGGTTCGTCGGCTAAAACGACTTTGGGATCATTAACAAGAGCACGCGCAATCGCGATTCGTTGCATTTGTCCCCCAGACATTTGACTTGGTTTCTTATATAAATGGTCTTTAGGCCTACGCGTTCGAGCACTTCGATAGCACGTTTCTTACTTTCTGCTTTTGAAACACCCGAAAGAGTCATTGCAATTTCTACGTTAGAGAGTGCAGTTTGGTGCCCGATGAGATTATAAGACTGAAAGACAAAACCGATGGTGTGGTTTCTGTAGCTATCCCAATCGCGGTCTTTAAATTGCTTTGTTGATTTTCCTTGGATGAGTAAATCACCAGATGTGTATTGGTCGAGTCCCCCGATGATATTTAATAGGGTGGTTTTCCCAGAACCCGATTGCCCGAGAATGGAGACAAACTCATTCTCACGGAAGCGAATCGAGATATCCTTTAGCGCGTGGAACTCTTGATCGCCCGTATGATAGACTTTTGAAATGTGTTGTAGCTGTAACATCGCCTATCTCCTTTCAGTGATATAGGTAGTCTATCACAATTTCATAATGGAGTAAAGATGTTACATTTACAATTCATCAAAAATAATCAACAAATGGAAAATCGACTTCTTATGAATGATGATGTCCATGACTTTGACCTACTCCCAACTCCTCAATTTTTCGCTTATGGGTTTGGTGACTTGCTAGGTTTGCATCAACCTCAATGGTGACATTTTGAAAGTCATAATCTTTGAGTAAATTACGAATGGATTCTTTACAATACTCTATATGTTCAATCTCTTCTAGGCAAACATGAACAATGGCATTTTTTTCCAAACCATCCATAGTCCAGAGATTGAGCTGATTAACACTGACCACATGGTCCAATTGCTCCAAGTCATTCTTCACTTGTTTGATATCTACTCCTTCAGGCACAGCATCCAAGAAAATCTTGAGTGCGCTCCAAAAGAGAGGAATGGCCTTTGTTAGAATGAAAATGGAGATGACAAGCGATAAGAGCGGATCAAGGATATACCAATCTGTAAATCGGAGGATAATCGCCATTAGAATGACAGCCAACCAACCAAGAGTATCTTCCAAAAAATGCAGACTCAGAATTGACTCGTTCTTTGTCTTTCCCTTACGAACTACTAGACTAGCTATCACATTGATACTTACTGCAATGATTCCTAGCCAGAGGACTCCTTCCTCATTGACAGGTTGCGGGTGAACGATCTTTGTGACATTGTCCAAAATCACTAGGACAGACCCTATCATAAGAATCACAGCCGTTAGCATGGCTCCTAAAAGACTAAAACGTTTGTAACCCAAGGTATACTGCCTATCTTCTTCACGATTGGAGATCGTTTCTAAAAGGGCAGATATGCCAATGGCTATAGCATCCCCCAAGTCATGAACAGAATCAGCAAGAACTGAACTCGAACCAAAGATTCCTCCTGCGATAAACTCAACAATAGCATAACTTAAATTTAAGAAAAAAGCTAACCAGATTGATGTTTTAGAGTTCATTTCTCTCCCTCCTTTGGTATAATGGGTATATACATACTTCTTTCATTTGTATTATCTAATAAAATCCAAAGAAAGGATAGAAGCAAATTGTCAGTCTTATTCAGTTCTGAACAGTTTGTCCCAAGTGTCTATATGCTAAAAAGAGACCGTCGAGTCAACAAGACAAAAAAAGCTATCTATCAAGCTTTTTTACAACTTTTGAACGACAAGGGCTATGATGCTACTACTGTTCAAGATATCATTGACTTGGCAGATGTTGGACGTTCGACCTTTTACTGTCACTACGAGAGCAAGGAACTGCTTTTAGATGAACTCTGTCGCTACCTCTTTCATCATCTCTTTGAAAGGGAAGAACACTTAACTACCGAAGACTACCTCGCACATATCTTTTTACATTTTCAGAAAAACCAGGACCATGTCACCAGTCTTCTTTTTTCAAAAAATGACTACTTTCTCCGCCAACTACACAAGGAGCTCGAACACCATGTTTACCCCATGGTGGCAGATGACTTGCAAGAAGCCTATCCAACTATTCCATGCTCCTACCTCCAGCATTTTGTTGTGACGAACTTTATCGAGACTCTAACCTGGTGGCTTAAAAAAGGACAAACCTATACAGAAGACCAAGTGGTAAGATTTTACCTTGAGGTAATGGAGATGACCTATACAACTCCGCTTGATATCTAAGCCTGTAACTCAGAAAGGAACCAACTATGTTAACTTCGATGATTTAGGGATATTAACAATCGTACTAGCTCTTGCCTTCTCGCTCCTTCACCTTGCTGCTGCTTTTTCAGCTATGAAACAAAAGGACTACAGTCTGGGAAACAAGTGCATCTTGGTCGGCAGTTGCCTCACTTCTCTGGCTCTGGCCATCTTTTACTTCGTCCCACTTGCAACCATTCTTCTGTGGACTATGGGTGCGAGTATTGTCTGCTATGGAGCCTACTGGAACGGCCAACAGACAGAAAGTCAACATATATCGCACCACATCATTCGTATAACGAGCGCTATCGTTATTACGGTATTGCTCATTTTGCTCTAACACAAAAAAAGGATCTTCTGATCCTTTTTTATTTTTAAGCGCTTTTTGCTGCCTTGCTCCATTGATACCAACCAACTAGACTGTTAATGAGATAAATCAAGTATTTCCCTTGGATTTGCAGGCTTTCTCCCCACCAGAGATAGATTGAAAAGACATTAGTAGCTGCCCAGAATATCCATTGCTCACGGTAAACAGCTGTCATGAGGATTTGCCCAACCCCATTGGTCGCATCGGTAATGGAATCGCGATAAGGACGATTGGCTCCGATAGATTGATAAATGAACCCAAATACCAACCACCAAAGAACACTAATAGAAAGATACTTTGTCCAACCCTTGCCGTCCAGTTTACGTGCGACAAACTCCTGCTTTCCTTCTTAAACTGTGCCTGGTAAATCCAAACTAGAAGTCCAATCGGTTGCATGATCGTAAAGTAGAGTGTCGTCAACACCTCACCATAAAAGCCTTTCTGTAGGGCCAAAATAAGGTAAATAACAGAGTTAATCAAGCCAAACAGATAATTACTTGCTCGACCTTCCGATACAAAAATAACACAGATAATCCCAGTCAAGCTACAAATCATCCCAATCCAATCAACAATGTGGTGTTCGTAAATCAACTCCAGCCAGATTGGAAAACTTCCTAAAACCAGCAGATAAAGCCACTGGGCAAAACTACGATGGGCAAAGAGGTCATCCCAGATAGCCTTCATAGTTCCTGAAAATCCCAAATCAGCCATAGTCGCAACCATACGACGGTAACCACCTGACATTTCACCAAGGGTTGTTTTGATATTCTCAATTTTCTTTTGTAAATAAGTCGTCATATTTTCTCCTTTTGTTTTTAAAGAGCCGTGTCTGGATAGACTTTCGGACGCAACGCTCTATTATATATCTACTGAACTGTCTATACACAAGATTTCCATTCTTAGTCGACATGAGCTGGAAATCTTTATTTGTTAAGTAGTTCACAACACATTATACACCTATTATCTGAATAGTCAAGTGTATTTACAGTAAAATTTTAGAAAATCCTGAAAATTTCCTCTTATTTTCTATTTAAAAATGAAAATCATTAATTCTGACACTAAAAAAGCCCAGACAAGATTGTCTGAGCATTTTTCTATATGGTCGTTTAAAGAAGTTGAGTTTGACATTTTCAATCTATTTCTTCAACAATCCTTGTTCTTGTAGAAATTCTTTGGCTACTTGTTCTGCTGACTTGCCTTCAACACCGACTTGGTAGTTGAGCTGGCTCATCTGGCTTTCCGTGATTTTACCAGCCAATTTATTGAGAACTGTCTCCAACTCAGGATGTTTCTTGAGAAGAGCTTCTTTCATTAGTGGAGCTCCTTGATAAGGTGGGAAGAGTTGCTTGTCATCTTCCAAGACCTGTAAATCATAACGCGCCAACTCTGCATCGGTCGAATAGGCGTCCGTGATTTGAATATCCCCTGACTGAATCGCCTGATAGCGAAGGGCTGGCTCCATGGTTACCACATTGAGATTGAGACCATACATTGATTGCAAGCCCTTATTTCCATCTTCACGGTCGTTAAACTCGAGTGTAAAGCCTGCCTTCAGTTGCCCTTCCACTTTTTTTCAAGTCCGAAATAGTCTTCAAGCCATATTCTTGAGCAATCTTTTTCGGAACAGCTACAGCATAGGTATTTTTGATAAGACATAGGTTTGAGATAGGCTAGATGATCCTGTTTGGCAATACCATCGCGCGCCACTTGATAAACCTGATCTGGCTCATGACCCACCTTGGGTGATGGTTGAAGTAAACTTTCAGTCACCGTACCAGTAAATTCAGGATAGATGTCAATATCGTCCTTTTTCAAAGCTTCATAGAAAAACTTGTCTTCCCAAAGTTCGGTTTAACAGTCGCAGTCATACTGGTATTTTTCTTCAATCAGTAACTTATACATATTGGCCAAAAATTTCTGGTTCCGGTCCCAATTTCCCAGCAATCACCAAGTTTTCTTTCTCTTTTTTTGAGCTAAAAGGGCTGGGCTATAAGACAGACCCAGCAATACCGTCACCAAGGCAAAACCAGCAAAAATCGTCCGCAATTTTGCCTTTTCCATCACTTTTAGTAGGAAGTTAAAGGCAATGGCCAGCACTGCAGAAGAAAGTGCCCCAATCAAAATCAAACTGGCATTATTACGGTCAATTCCCAAAAGGATAAAGGAACCTAGTCCCCCTGCCCCAATCAAGGCCGCCAAGGTAGCCGTACCGATAATCAAGACAGCTGCCGTCCGAATCCCAGACATCATAACAGGCATGGCAAGTGGAATTTCAAATTTCTTGAGCCGCTCCCATCTGGTCATCCCAAAGGCAATCCCAGCTTCTTGCAGACTCGGATCAATTCCCTTTAGCCCAGTGATGGTATTTTGCAAAATCGGAAAAATCGCATAAATCACTAGAGCTGTCAAAGCTGGCAAGGTTCCAATTCCCATCAAGGGGATAAAAAGTCCCAATAAAGCCAGAGACGGAATGGTCTGGAAAACCCCAGCAATCTGCAAGACCCAATCCGCCAACTTCTCATGATAACGAAGATAAACAGCCAAGGGAATTGCGATAAAAATAGCTAGTAACAAGGTCAAAAGTGACAACTGCAAATGTTGAGATAGTGCTGTCAACCAATCACCAAAACGCTCTTGAAAAGTTGAGATTAAATTAGTCATGAATACTACCTCCAAACAAGTCTGCAACAAAGTCTGTTGCAGGAGCTTTTAAAATAGTCTCAGAATTCGCCACCTGACGAATCTCTCCATCCTGCAAGACAGCAATACGGTCCGCCAACTTCAAGGCCTCATCCGTATCATGGGTCACAAAAATCGTTGTCATCCCAAACTCTTTATGCAATTCTTTAGTCAGAACCTGCAACTGCTTGCGAGAAATAGCATCCAAGGCCGAAAAGGGCTCATCCATGAGGAGAATCTTAGGCTGACCGATCATGGCACGGACAATACCAACTCGTTGCTGTTCTCCACCAGATAATTCACTAGGTAGGCGATGCCCATACTCAGCTACTGGTAAACCAACCTTAGCCAAAGCTCTTCTGTTTTCTGAGCAATTTCTTCCTTAGTCCAGCCCTTCATTTCTGGAATCAGCGCAATGTTCTCCGTAACCGTTAGATTGGGAAAGAGGGCAATAGCCTGCAAGACATAGCCTGTAGAAAGGCGCAACTCTCGCTCATTATATTCCTTGATGCGCTTGCCATCCATATAGATATTGCCATCTGTTGGCTCTAAAAGGCGGTTAATCATCTTAATCATGGTTGTCTTACCGGAACCAGAAGGACCCACTAAAACCATGAACTCACCATCCTCAATCTGTAAATTGACATCTCTCAAGACATCTTTTTCTGTATAGCATAGCGCTACATTCTTGTATTCAATCATGTTCTTCCTCAATAAGTTTTCTGTCTCTAAGAATATCCAATAGGCTACTTGCTGGATTCCCTAGGACTTTTTCGACATCTGTTGAAACCCCAGCTTGTTCCCCAACTTTGATAGCTGTATAGGTAGTGACCCAGGCATCGTACTCCCAAGTTTGTGCTGGCCATTTTTTCCGTGACTCATAGGGTTCTTCTAGCGATTCATCTACATACCTGATGGAGTTGCCGGTCTCTTTTGAGAGATGCGCTACGATCTCTTCCATGGAAAGATCCTCTGGCCCTGTTAGATTTAAGGTTTGATTTTCCCATTCCTTAGGATTTAATAGAATTTCTGCTGCAATCCTAGATGTATCCTTACGGGCAACAGCTGACACAAGGCCGCTGCCAGCAGGACCACGAATTTCTCCATTTTCAAGCGCAATATCAATAAATAAGTCCAAGTAGAAATTATCTCTTAGAAAAGTGTAGGTGAATCCTAACTCCTTGATATAAGCTTCCGTCTGGGCATGATCCCGAGATAAGGTAATGGTTGCCTTTTCATCTGCCCCGTAAAAGGAGGTATAGACGATATGCTGCACCCCCGCTAGCTTTGCGGCATCCAAAAAACTCTTATGTTCCTTCACACGCTCTGGATTTTCCCGAGCAGAGACCATCAACAGGACATCGAGCCCCTTTAAGGCCTCAACGACCTCTGGAGTATTGGCATACACCATCTTACGAATTTCCGCAGACGCGTAGACTTTTGCACGCTCTGGGCTTCGTGCTAGATGGACGGAAGCGATTCCTTTCTTATCGACAAGATTAGGCACATAGGAGCCTAATTTCCCTGTTACACCCGTAATTCCAATCATAAGCATTTTCCCTTCTATAGTTCGTTTTCTTTAGCTTTTAGATTTGAGATAATTCGCTCTTGATAAGCCTCAAATTCTCGAATTTCTTGATCCGAAAAGCCTTGGTAGAAAATATCGCCCAACTCTTTACTAACACGATCCCCAATTTCCTTTTGTGCCCAACCCAATTCGGTCAAACTAACAAATTTTCTCCTCTTATCTTGAGTACAAGGTTTTACAGTAACCAAGCCCTGGTCTTCTAACTTCTTAATCATGCTGGTCAGGGTATTGTTAGCTAGTCCTGAAGCAAGGGCGATATCCGTAGCAGTTGCTCTACCATTTTCTTTTTGCCAAAGCACTGTTAAAATTTTCCCTTGTTCACTTCTGTATTGAGCTTCTGGTTCCTTCCTCAATAGCTTTTGAAAGATACGCCCATTCAATAAACGAATCTGTAGAGCTTGGTGGCCCCCTATCATCTTATCCATTTCGTCTCCATTTTCTTCTATATCGAATTATTTTTATTGTAACACCCATTATTTCATATGTCAACTATTTGAATTTGGGAATAATTTCGCAATTAAAAAAAAATCTCCTACTCAAGGTAGAAGATCTTCACTATTTATAAACTTAGTCCGTCATGTCCGCTACTAAGGTACGATGTTCCAGTGGTAAACTGCACATAACCAACAAGAAGATGAATCCTGACTGAACCCAGAAGAGAGCCAGGTCAAAAATTCCATGTACAGCGACTACTGTAAGGAAGGAGAGATAAAGACCGATAATTGGTCGTTTACCAGACTCCTGACTCATGTCCATCATCATGTGAACAGGGATAACTGAAGAAATGGATAGGAGAATGGTTCCAATCAAACCATAACTCAAAATGGTATCAATGTAAAGACTGTGCGCGTGCTCATGGTAGGGAGCATGGATTCTCGGATAGGAATTCATATAGGTCAGTGGTCCTTCACCCCAGATCGGATTTTGTTTAAACAAAGTCATACCTGCATTCCAGATTGAAACACGCTCCTCCATTGAAGAATCTAATGTTCCCATACGGACACCCAAATCGCTTGAGAAGAGGAAGCAAAGGCCAATCCCGAAACTCCTATACTGAGCCAGAAGGCACGCCAGTTTTTAATGGTTGTAAAAAGATAAATAATCGCACCAGCGATGATGGCAGGAAAGGCTGTTCGATTCTGCGTAAAATTCAAACCAAATAGATTTACAAAACCTGCTAGCACACAAAAGACTTTTAACCATCTTAACTTGGTCGTTGTAAAGAGATAAAAGGCAATCATGATACAGAAACAACAGATAATTCCATAGTAATTCGGATTAAAGAAGGTTACCTCTGCACGGTTCTGGTGCCATACTTGCATATTAGGCGAAAGAAAGGCATAGTTAAATTTCTTTACAATTTGGAAATGCTCCAAAGTGGCAAAAACCGCAGAGAGCACACTGCCAAACAAGATTGTCTGCAAAATCAAACGGAAGAAAGCATGTGTCAAACGTCTCTGGTAAAAACTAAAGAAAATGAGGAAGAGAAACATCAGTAAAGATGCAACCAATCCAAGCCAGTTTTTGGCGACGATAGAGATGATACTACTGTAGGCAATAAAAAAGAGAAGTACAGGATGTTTGGCCAATCCTTTGATAATTCCCTTCATCTCTCCAGTAACAAGTAAACCTATCAAATATAAAGCAAAGAGCCCTAAGAATAAATAAAAAGGTAAAAAGATACTTATGATCATCAAATACAAAAAGAAATCTTTTTTCGAAAGCCCTCTTATCTTATCCAGTAATCCAATTGATTTCAAAACGGATCCTTTCTGTTCTGGATTTCTCCAGAAGATAAATGCTAAACTATCTTTATATTCTACCATTTTTTCCGTCATTTGGGAACAATGAACACGTTATCAAAATGAAAAAACTTTTAGGTAGGAATACAAGTATATGCACTCTGTCATAATAAGCATTACAAAAAAATTGGCGCTGGTGAAAAAGAAGTAAACTTCCTAAAAAAGGAAAAGCTATGGTAGAATATAAGAAAGGCGAAAATATCTACTATTGAACGACAGTAAAAAGGAAAGAAAGTATGAAATCACACCAACTAGTCTACCAAATACTAGCCAGAGAAAACGACTATGTCAGCGGAGAAAAAATTGGCGAAGAACTGAATCTAAGTCGGACATCCATATGGAAAGCAATCCAACGCCTCCAACAAGAAGGGCTCATGATTGACAGTATTAAAAATAGAGGTTACAAGCTTATCCAAGGCGATTTGATATTGCCTGATTTGATTCAAGAGAAAACCAACTTAACCATTCTCTACAAACCAGAAACAAAATCTACTCAAACTGATGCAAAAGAAGGTATTGAAGGTGGAAGCCAAGGCAATACTCTCTATCTTTCCACATGCCAAACAGCAGGACGTGGTCGCTTTCAACGTCCCTACTACTCTCCTTCTCAGGGAGGCATCTATATGTCATTGCATATTCAACCAAATCTCCCCTATGAAAAACTGCCATCCTATACACTCCTTGTAGCCGCAGCAGTCTACAAAGCCATTAAATCTAACCATGATAGAAGTAGATATCAAGTGGGTTAATGACATCTACTTTAAACATAAAAAAATAGCAGGTATCCTTACCGAAGCTATGACGTCCGTTGAAACAGGTTTAGTGACAGATGTCATTATCGGACTTGGAATAAATTTTTCTATTACAAATTTCCCAGACGATTTAAACGAGAAAGCAGGAAGTTTATTCACACTACCTACCCCAATTAGTCGCAATGAGTTGATTAGCGAAATATGGACTTGTTTCTACAAGACTGATCCAGATGAGCTACTTTATATCTATAAAGAGAGATCTTTAGTTCTTGGAAAAGAAGTCACCTTCCAGCTAGATGGAAAAGAGAAAAAAGGCCTTGCAAAAGAAATCTCAAACGCCGGTCAACTTAAAGTCGAACTTAAAGATAAACATACTATCTGGCTGAATAGCGGAGAAATATACCTAACGAGCTGGTAATAATAAAATCCCCCTCTTGTAAACTATGTACTGACCCCAAAAAGTTAGACAATTAATTTATCCGAAGGATTTAGTTATGTATTGCACAGGGCTAAGTCCTTTTAGTTTGACTTTGATTTGTTTGTTATTGTGGTAATCAATGTAGTTGATAATAGCTTGTTCAAGGCCTTCTAAAGACCTAAAGTTCCTCTCATAACCATAAAACATTTCGGATTTCAAAATACCGAAGAAGGACTCCATCATACCATTGTCTGGGCTGTTGCCCTTGCGTGACATAGATGCTTGAATTCCCCTACTCTCTAGGAATCGATGATAAGAATCGTGTTGGTATTGCCAGCCCTGGTCGCTGTGTAAAATGGTATTTTCATAGTGTTTTTCTGTAAATGCCTGTTCTAACATCGTTTTTACTTGCTCTAAGTTGGGCGAAGTAGAAAGATGATAAGCAATAATTTCGCTGTTAAAGCCATCTAAAACAGGCGATAAATACAGTTTCTGAGCGCTATTTGGAATGGCAAATTCTGTCACATCCGTATAGCATTTTTCCATTGGCCTTGATACTTCAAACTGGCGTTGAATGAGATTCTCTGCTTTCTTGCCAATCTCTCCTTGGTAGGAAGAATACTTTCGTTTCCGACGAATTCGAGCTGTTAAACCAAGGATCTTCATCAGACGTTGAACCTTCTTATGATTCACTACAAAACCACGATTTCTTAGTTCAAGAGTAACTCTCCGATAGCCATAATTTCCTTTATGCTCACTATAAATGGTCTGAATTTCGGTTTTAAGCTCTTTATCTTTATCAAGCCCATCCAGTTGCTTCAACTGATAATAGTAAGTCGAACGAGCTAAACGTGCTGTTTCAAGAAGAAAATCTAGTCGAAATCCTCCTGAAACCATTTCTCTAACTGTCTCTGCCTTTCTCGCTCTAAGGCTTCGTCCCTTTCCTCTAACTCTTTTAACTTTTTTTAGGGAGGCCACCTCAGTCCGTAAGCGTTCATTCTCCTCCTGAAGTCGCTCCAGTTCTGTCATCTCTTCCCAAGTTTTTCTTTCGTTTACGTCCCATTTTAGCTGGTCTCCCTCTTGTTTTTCTCAACAATAGTATACCCGTTTTTTTCTTGTATTGCGCCAGTCAATTTGTCAACAGCGAACGATCAAGTAAAGCATAAGCCAAAGCTACACTTCTTTGTGAACAACCTTCCAGCAGAACTTTATCAATCATTTCTTGTTTTTAGTTCTGGGGAATAGTATCGATTCTTCCCTTTTTAACGATCTCTATTCCATAACGGTCAATTAATGTCACCATGTACTTTAGACCAGCAACATCCACTCCAAATCTTTTTTTGAAAGCTGCTTGAAGCTTTGTCCTTGCTTTTCTTAGTTCATAGATCTGAACTTTATCATCATAAGTTAACTTCATAATAAAAACACCCCAAAAGCTAGATTTTTTCTGTCTAACTTTTGGGGTGCAGTTCACTAAGAGGGGGTAAACTTATCACACAAAGACAATAAAAAAAGAGATGACACTCTTAGTTTACGGAGAATGGGGGATTCGAACCCCCGCGCCAGTTACCCGACCTAACGATTTAGCAAACCGTCCTCTTCAGCCTCTTGAGTAATTCTCCATTATAATAATCAAATGGGCACGAGTGGACTCGAACCACCGACCTCACGCTTATCAGGCGTGCGCTCTAACCACCTGAGCTACGCGCCCAAGTTAAAAACTTGGTATTGAACAAAGTTCAAAGCGGGTGACGAGAATCGAACTCGCGACAACAGCTTGGAAGGCTGTAGTTTTACCACTAAACTACACCCGCTTACAAAATATGATATGGCGCGAGACGGAATCGAACCGCCGACACATGGAGCTTCAATCCATTGCTCTACCAACTGAGCTACCGAGCCAAATTGCGGGAGTAGGATTTGAACCTACGACCTTCGGGTTATGAGCCCGACGAGCTACCGAGCTGCTCCATCCCGCGTTATTATGAAAGGAGGATGTGGGATTCGAACCCACGCACGCTTTTACACGCCTGACGGTTTTCAAGACCGTTCCCTTCAGCCGGACTTGGGTAATCCTCCATTATTTTCAATGGACCTTGTAGGACTTGAACCTACGACCACTCGGTTATGAGCCGAGAGCTCTAACCAGCTGAGCTAAAGGTCCAACAAGATCATTATAGCGGCGAAGGGGATCGAACCCCCGACCTCCCGGGTATGAACCGGACGCTCTAGCCAGCTGAGCTACACCGCCATCAATCGGGAAGACAGGATTCGAACCTGCGACACCTTGGTCCCAAACCAAGTACTCTACCAAGCTGAGCTACTTCCCGTTTTAAAAAAAAAATGCACCCTAGAGAGTCGAACCTCTAACCGCCTGATTCGTAGTCAGGTACTCTATCCAGTTGAGCTAAGGGTGCTCATTATTATATTATGCCGAGGACCGGGATCGAACCGGTACGATCGTTTACCAATCGCAGGATTTTTAAGTCCTGTGCGTCTGCCAGTTCCGCCACCCCGGCCTCCTCAAGCGAACGACGGGATTCGAACCCGCGACCCCCACCTTGGCAAGGTGGTGTTCTACCACTGAACTACGTTCGCATTGCTTTCTTTATATAAAAAAATGCCGGCTACATGACTTGAACACGCGACCCTCTGATTACAAATCAGATGCTCTACCAACTGAGCTAAGCCGGCTCATTTATTATATCCTAATGCGGGTGAAGGGACTTGAACCCCCCACGCCGTTAAGCGCCAGATCCTAAATCTGGTGCGTCTGCCAATCCGCCAAACCCGCATATATGACCCGTACTGGGCTCGAACCAGTGACCCATTGATTAAAAGTCAATTGCTCTACCAACTGAGCTAACGAGTCTCAAAATAACTTTCGTTATCTTAGACGGTCCCGACGGGAATCGAACCCGCGATCTTCGCCGTGACAGGGCGACGTGATAACCGCTACACCACGGGACCTATGGGAGTTAACGGGATCGAACCGCTGACCCTCTGCTTGTAAGGCAGATGCTCTCCCAGCTGAGCTAAACTCCCTATGCGCTAAGCGACTACCATATCTAACAGGGGGCAACCCCCAACTACATCAGGCGTACTAGGGCTTAACTTCTGTGTTCGGCATGGGAACAGGTGTATCTCCTAGGCTATCGTCACTTAACTCTGAGTATTCTCAACTCAAAATTGAATATCTATACTGTATCAAGAAACCAAATCGTTGTCAATATGTCTCAGTTACTTTCTTTGGATAAGTCCTCGAGCTATTAGTATTAGTCCGCTACATGTGTCACCACACTTCCACTTCTAACCTATCAACCTGATCATCTCTCAGGGCTCTTACTGATATAAAATCATGGGAAATCTCATCTTGAGGTGGGTTTCACACTTAGATGCTTTCAGCGTTTATCCCTTCCCTACATAGCTACCCAGCGATGCCTTTGGCAAGACAACTGGTACACCAGCGGTAAGTCCACTCTGGTCCTCTCGTACTAGGAGCAGATCCTCTCAAATTTCCTACGCCCGCGACGGATAGGGACCGAACTGTCTCACGACGTTCTGAACCCAGCTCGCGTGCCGCTTTAATGGGCGAACAGCCCAACCCTTGGGACCGACTACAGCCCCAGGATGCGACGAGCCGACATCGAGGTGCCAAACCTCCCCGTCGATGTGAACTCTTGGGGGAGATAAGCCTGTTATCCCCAGGGTAGCTTTTATCCGTTGAGCGATGGCCCTTCCATACGGAACCACCGGATCACTAAGCCCGACTTTCGTCCCTGCTCGAGTTGTAGCTCTCGCAGTCAAGCTCCCTTATACCTTTACACTCTGCGAATGATTTCCAACCATTCTGAGGGAACCTTTGGGCGCCTCCGTTACCTTTTTAGGAGGCGACCGCCCCAGTCAAACTGCCCGTCAGACACTGTCTCCGATAGGGATCACCTATCCGGGTTAGAGTGGCCATAACACAAGGGTAGTATCCCAACAACGTCTCCTTCGAAACTGGCGTCCCGATCTCTTAGACTCCTACCTATCCTGTACATGTGGTACAGACACTCAATATCAAACTGCAGTAAAGCTCCATGGGGTCTTTCCGTCCTGTCGCGGGTAACCTGCATCTTCACAGGTACTAAAATTTCACCGAGTCTCTCGTTGAGACAGTGCCCAAATCATTACGCCTTTCGTGCGGGTCGGAACTTACCCGACAAGGAATTTCGCTACCTTAGGACCGTTATAGTTACGGCCGCCGTTTACTGGGGCTTCAATTCATACCTTCGCTTACGCTAAGCACTCCTCTTAACCTTCCAGCACCGGGCAGGCGTCACCCCCTATACATCATCTTACGATTTAGCAGAGAGCTGTGTTTTTGATAAACAGTTGCTTGGGCCTATTCACTGCGGCTGACTTAAAGTCAGCACCCCTTCTCCCGAAGTTACGGGGTCATTTTGCCGAGTTCCTTAACGAGAGTTCTCTCGCTCACCTGAGGCTACTCGCCTCGACTACCTGTGTCGGTTTGCGGTACGGGTAGAGTATGTTTAACGCTAGAAGCTTTTCTTGGCAGTGTGACGTCACTAACTTCGCTACTAAACTTCGCTCCCCATCACAGCTCAATGTTATAGAACTAAGCATTTGACTCAATTCACACCTCACTGCTTAGACAGACACTTCCAATCGTCTGCTTTAGTTAGCCTACTGCGTCCCTCCATCACTACATACTCTAGTACAGGAATATCAACCTGTTGTCCATCGGATACACCTTTCGGTCTCTCCTTAGGGTCCCGACTAACCCAGGGCGGACGAGCCTTCCCCTGGAAACCTTAGTCTTACGGTGGACAGGATTCTCACCTGTCTTTCGCTACTCATACCGGCATTCTCACTTCTATGCGTTCCAGCACTCCTCACGGTATACCTTCTTCACACATAGAACGCTCTCCTACCATACCTATAAAAGGTATCCACAGCTTCAGTAAATTGTTTTTAGCCCCGGTACATTTTTCGGCGCAGGGTCACTCGACTAGTGAGCTATTACGCACTCTTTGAATGAATAGCTGCTTCTAAGCTAACATCCTAGTTGTCTGTGCAACCCCACATCCTTTTCCACTTAACAATTATTTTGGGACCTTAGCTGGTGGTCTGGGCTGTTTCCCTTTCGACTACGGATCTTAGCACTCGCAGTCTGACTGCCGACCATAATTCTTTGGCATTCGGAGTTTATCTGAGATTGGTAATCCGGGATGGACCCCTCACCCAAACAGTGCTCTACCTCCAAGAATCTCTAATGTCGACGCTAGCCCTAAAGCTATTTCGGAGAGAACCAGCTATCTCCAAGTTCGTTTGGAATTTCTCCGCTACCCACAAGTCATCCAAGCACTTTTCAACGTGCCCTGGTTCGGTCCTCCAGTGCGTCTTACCGCACCTTCAACCTGCTCATGGGTAGGTCACATGGTTTCGGGTCTACGACATAATACTAAAGCGCCCTATTCAGACTCGGTTTCCCTGCGGCTCCGTCTCTTCAACTTAACCTCGCATCATATCGTAACTCGCCGGTTCATTCTACAAAAGGCACGCTCTCACCCATTAACGGGCTCGAACTTGTTGTAGGCACACGGTTTCAGGTTCTATTTCACTCCCCTCCCGGGGTGCTTTTCACCTTTCCCTCACGGTACTGGTTCACTATCGGTCACTAGGGAGTATTTAGGGTTGGGAGATGGTCCTCCCAGATTCCGACGGGATTTCTCGTGTCCCGCCGTACTCAGGATTCTGCTAGGTACAAAGACTATTTTAAATACGAGGCTTTTACTCTCTTTGGCTGATCTTCCCAAATCATTCTTCTATAATCTTTGAGTCCACTTTGCAGTCCTACAACCCCGAAGAGTAAACTCTTCGGTTTGCCCTCCTGCCGTTTCGCTCGCCGCTACTAAGGCAATCGCTTTTGCTTTCTCTTCCTGCAGCTACTTAGATGTTTCAGTTCACTGCGTCTTCCTCCTCATATCCTTAACAGATATGGGTAACAGGTAGTACCTGTTGGGTTCCCCCATTCGGAAATCCCTGGATCATCGCTTACTTACAGCTACCCAAGGCATATCGTCGTTTGTCACGTCCTTCTTCGGCTCCTAGTGCCAAGGCATCCACCGTGCGCCCTTATTAACTTAACCTTATTAACCTAATTTTTTCAAAAATTAGAAAACTCATTAAATACTTACAGCGTTTTCGGTTTATTTTTCTTGTTACTATTTGATATAGATATTCAATTTTTCAATGTGCATTACTTGGTGATCTCTCACCAATGGAGCCTAGCAGGGATCGAACCGCTGACCTCCTGCGTGCAAAGCAGGCGCTCTCCCAGCTGAGCTAAGGCCCCACAAGACCTCTCAAGACTAAACAAGACCAATGCGCAGTTCCTTTTCCTTAGAAAGGAGGTGATCCAGCCGCACCTTCCGATACGGCTACCTTGTTACGACTTCACCCCAATCATCTATCCCACCTTAGGCGGCTGGCTCCTAAAGGTTACCTCACCGACTTCGGGTGTTACAAACTCTCGTGGTGTGACGGGCGGTGTGTACAAGGCCCGGGAACGTATTCACCGCGGCGTGCTGATCCGCGATTACTAGCGATTCCGACTTCATGTAGGCGAGTTGCAGCCTACAATCCGAACTGAGACTGGCTTTAAGAGATTAGCTTGCCGTCACCGGCTTGCGACTCGTTGTACCAGCCATTGTAGCACGTGTGTAGCCCAGGTCATAAGGGGCATGATGATTTGACGTCATCCCCACCTTCCTCCGGTTTATTACCGGCAGTCTCGCTAGAGTGCCCAACTAAATGATGGCAACTAACAATAGGGGTTGCGCTCGTTGCGGGACTTAACCCAACATCTCACGACACGAGCTGACGACAACCATGCACCACCTGTCACCTCTGTCCCGAAGGAAAACTCTATCTCTAGAGCGGTCAGAGGGATGTCAAGACCTGGTAAGGTTCTTCGCGTTGCTTCGAATTAAACCACATGCTCCACCGCTTGTGCGGGCCCCCGTCAATTCCTTTGAGTTTCAACCTTGCGGTCGTACTCCCCAGGCGGAGTGCTTAATGCGTTAGCTGCGGCACTAAACCCCGGAAAGGGTCTAACACCTAGCACTCATCGTTTACGGCGTGGACTACCAGGGTATCTAATCCTGTTTGCTCCCCACGCTTTCGAGCCTCAGCGTCAGTTACAAGCCAGAGAGCCGCTTTCGCCACCGGTGTTCCTCCATATATCTACGCATTTCACCGCTACACATGGAATTCCACTCTCCCCTCTTGCACTCAAGTTAAACAGTTTCCAAAGCGTACTATGGTTAAGCCACAGCCTTTAACTTCAGACTTATCTAACCGCCTGCGCTCGCTTTACGCCCAATAAATCCGGACAACGCTCGGGACCTACGTATTACCGCGGCTGCTGGCACGTAGTTAGCCGTCCCTTTCTGGTAAGATACCGTCACAGTGTGAACTTTCCACTCTCACACTCGTTCTTCTCTTACAACAGAGCTTTACGATCCGAAAACCTTCTTCACTCACGCGGCGTTGCTCGGTCAGACTTCCGTCCATTGCCGAAGATTCCCTACTGCTGCCTCCCGTAGGAGTCTGGGCCGTGTCTCAGTCCCAGTGTGGCCGATCACCCTCTCAGGTCGGCTATGTATCGTCGCCTTGGTGAGCCGTTACCTCACCAACTAGCTAATACAACGCAGGTCCATCTGGTAGTGGTGCAATTGCACCTTTTAATCAACTATCATGCAATAGTCAATATTATGCGGTATTAGCTATCGTTTCCAATAGTTATCCCCCGCTACCAGGCAGGTTACCTACGCGTTACTCACCCGTTCGCAACTCATCCAGAGAAGCAAGCTCCTCCTTCAGCGTTCTACTTGCATGTATTAGGCACGCCGCCAGCGTTCGTCCTGAGCCAGGATCAAACTCTCATTAAAAGTTTGAGTTCTCACTCATTTCTGTCACTGACAGATTTATTGTTTTTTCATTGTTCAGTACTACAACTAAAGTTGTAGTGCCCTGCACATTGGTTCGTCTTGTTCAGTTTTCAAAGGTCTTTGTCACTCTTTCTCTCTCAAGCGACAACTATATTAGTATATCACAGCTGCTGACCTATGTCAACACTTTTTTGAAACTTTTTTTACTTTTTTCAACCCTGCGATACACCATAGTCCGTACGGGATTCGAACCCGTGTTACCGCCGTGAAAAGGCGGTGTCTTAACCCCTTGACCAACGGACCTGAGCTTTTCAACTCTTTCTATTATACCTACTTTTTTGCCTTTGTCAAGGACTTTTTCAGTGAATTTGATTTTTTCTTTTCTTCACTAACTTAACGACTGCTTCTGTCCGTGCAGTGTGTGGAAACATATCGACTGACTGGATATACTGGAGGTCGTAAACTTTCACTAGTTTAACCAAATCTCGCGCTAATGTCGAAACATTACAAGAAACATAAACCATTTTTTCCGGTACATAGGTTAGGATGGTATCTAATAACTTGTCGTCTAAACCCGTCCGAGGGGGGTCGACTATCAGGGCATTGGCCCTATAGCCCTCTTGATACCAGCGGGGAATAATCTCTTCAGCTGTACCAGCTTCATAATAGGTATTGTCAAACCCCATTCTTCGAGCATTTTGCTTGGCATCTTCAATGGCTTCTGGAATAATATCCATACCTCTGAGGCTCTTGACCTTCTTTGCAAAGGCGAATCCAATCGTCCCGACACCACAATAAGCATCAATCAGATGATCTTCTTCGCTAACATCAAGAGCCTTAACCGCTTCACTATAGAGAATTTCTGTCTGCTCAGGATTAAGCTGATAGAAAGCTCGAGGGGAGAGAGAAAACTCATAGTCCAGTACTCCTTCTTGAATACTCTCTTGACCCCAGATAATTTCTGTCTTTTCACCATAGATTTCACTTGTTTTTGCTGTATTTGTATTGACTGCAACTGTGACGACTTCTGGAAAGTCCTTGACTAGGTCTTTGACTAGTTGATTCAAATTAAGCTGGCGATTCGTGACAATAATAATCTGGACTTGTCCCGTTTTTCTTGCTCGACGTACCATGATGGTGCGAACGCCTAGCGTTTTTCTCTCATCGGTGATGGGGATTTGATGGAAAGTAAGAAGTTCAGCTAGGCGATTCGCAATCGCTTGGGTTTCCTTATCCTGCACCAAGCAGTCTTTTAACTCTACAAGATAATGAGAGTTTTGTGCATACAAACCTGCCTTGACCTGATTGTTAAATTTACGAGTCTGAAATTGCAACTTAGCACGGTAGTACTTTGGTTCCTGCATTCCGATAGTTGGACGGATTTCATAGTTTTCATATCCTGCAGGAGCAAATTTTTTCAGGGCTTGGTGAAGCAGATCCGTTTTGAACTCTAACTGTTTATCGTAGTGGAGGTGCATGATTTGGCAACCACCACATTCATTATAAATCGTACATGCTGGTACCACTCGAAATTTAGATTTCTTATTAACCTTTAGTAATTTGGCTTCAACAAAGTTACGTTTAATAGAAGTAATCTGACAATAGATATCTTCTCCTTTGAGGGCGCCTGGCACAAAAACGAGAGTTTTCTGGTAGAAACCAATTCCCTCACCATTGATGCCCATCCGCTTGATTTTTAAAGGTATTTTTTGTTTGACTTTCAGATTCATACCCCTATCTTATCACATTTTAGGGTATAATAGTACTATGAAAATCACAAAACTTGAAAAGAAAAAACGCCTCTACCTGATGGAGCTAGATCATCAACAAATCTCATATATCACGGAGGATACCATTGTCCGTTTTATGTTGTCTAAAGATAAGGTCATTAGCAAGGAAGAATTGACCGAGATTCAGAACTTTGCTCAGTTTTCTTATGGTAAGAATCTTGCTCTCTACCATCTATCCTTCAAGGCCCGTACAGAAAAAGAAGTCATAGACTATTTAGTTAAACATGAGATTGATGAGAAAACCATCCCCCAAGTCATTCAAGCTCTCAAGGAGGACAATTGGATTAATGACCATCAGTATACTTATTCCATCATCAATGCCAATCAACTCTCTGGAGATAAGGGGCCTTATGTACTCGCCCAGAAACTTGCTCAAAAAGGGATTTCCAAATCAACTATTGAAGATATTCTAAAGGATTTTGATTTTACAGAAGTCGCTCAACGTGTAGCGGATAAATTGCTCAAAAAATACACTGGAAAGCTTCCTGCTCGTGCTTTACAAGATAAGATTATTCAAAACTTGACTAACAAAGGCTTCTCCTATTCTGATGCTAAAAGTGCCTTTGATGGCTTGGATAGTCAAGTTGACCAAGAAACGACCCAGGAACTCATTTTTAAAGAGCTAGACAAACAATATGCCAAGTATGCTCGTAAATATGAAGGATACGAACTAAAGCAACGTTTGACCCAAGTTTTAGCTAGAAAAGGCTATGACTTTTCGGATATAGCCAGCGCTCTCAGAGAATATCTTTAACATTTTCGTGTAAAATTCAAAAAAATTAGACCAATTTATGATATAATAGTAAACGATAAACTTATAAATTGTAGAAAGTTGGTTAGTTATGAAACTTCCAAAAGAAGGCGACTTTATTACAATTCAAAGTTATAAGCATGATGGGAGTCTTCACCGTACTTGGCGGGACACCATGGTACTAAAAACAACAGAGAACGCCATTATCGGCGTCAACGACCACACACTTGTTACCGAAAGTGACGGTCGTCGTTGGGTGACTCGAGAACCGGCTATTGTTTACTTTCACAAAAAATATTGGTTTAATATCATTGCTATGATTCGCGATAATGGGATTTCCTACTATTGCAATATGGCTAGCCCCTACTATCTAGATGAGGAAGCCCTGAAATACATTGATTATGATTTGGATGTCAAGGTCTTCACTGATGGTGAAAAGCGTCTCTTAGACGTTGAGGAGTATGAGCGTCACAAACGCAAGATGAAGTATTCTGATGATTTAGACTATATTTTGAAAGAGCATGTTAAAATCCTTGTTGATTGGATTAACAATGGACGCGGTCCTTTCTCAGAGGCCTATGTAAACATTTGGTACAAACGCTACATAGAACTAAAGAATCGGTAAAGTTGTCAAACTGGGGTGAGAACCCTGGTTTTTTATTTGAAAAACCCAGCTTTTCAGCTGGGTTGATTTCTATATATCTAATTTAGTAACAGTAAACTTGATGTGGGAATAGTCTTTCTCAACATCCTTATCCAACAAAAAAGCCGTGGCATTCTTCTTAACTTGAACAAGATCAATGTTTTGGGCTTGAGCTGCATAGACGCATCCACAATAACATTGACGATAGATATCATACTCCTCGCACATCTCCACCGAACGCTTGTAGCCTTGATTTTTCTTGAAATCACTTGGAAGATAGTGGGTGGTATAAATCTTTTGCACATCGATCCCAATACTGTTGATTGTTTGAGAATTCTTATGGGGACTGATGGTCAAGGCTGAACCAAAGTAGTCAAAGCCCAAATCCATAGCCACTTGCGCTGTTTTGTCCAAACGGTAGTCAAAACAAACCTTGCAACGGTCGCCACCTTCAGGTTCTTCTTCCAGTCCCCTAACTAATTTTCGGTATTCATTTGGTTCGTAGGGAGCTTCTAGGTACTGAACCGTATTTCCTGTTCGCTCATTAGACTCGCTGACAAATTTCTTGGTTACATAGGCACGCTTGTGGTATTCCGCTTTGGGATGGATATTGGAATTGGCAAAATAGATGGTCACATCAGCGTATTTGGTCAGGTATTCTAGGGTATAGGTACTACAAGGAGCACAACAAACATGCATGAGAATAGTTGGACGTTCCTCATTTTTTTCCCAAACCTGAACCATTTTCTGCATAACACGGTCATAATTAATCTTCTGATTGGGATTCATCTTGCTCAGAATTTCTTCTACATCAATCATGTTCCTCTCCTTTTTCTAGTCTTATTTTATCATATAAGTTAGGAGAGCTCAAATCTATTTAGAAGTGAATATCATAAAAAGGAGGGATAGACATTCCCTCCTTTTGTGTTTCCTATGAATTGCTTAGTATAGAAAACTTACATCATCCCACCCATCATGCTTGGATCCATGGCTGGAGCTGAGGCTACTGGTTCTGGTTTATTGGCTACGACTGCTTCTGTAGTCAAGATCAAGCTGGCTACAGATGCTGCATTTTGAAGGGCAGAACGGCTAACCTTAACTGGATCGATGATTCCTTCTTCGATCATATTAACCCACTCACCAGTTGCTGCATTGAAGCCTGTACCAAGCTCAGCATTCTTCAAGCGATCGATGACGATTGAACCTTCGAATCCTGCATTGTGGGCGATTTGACGAACAGGTTCTTCCAAGGCACGGAGAACGATATTTCGTCCCGTTGCTTCGTCTCCTGTCAATTCCAAGGCAGCAACAGCTGGAATCACGTTGGCAAGAGCTGTTCCACCACCAGCAACGATTCCTTCCTCAACGGCTGCACGAGTAGCGTTAAGGGCGTCTTCAATGCGGAGTTTCATTTCCTCAACTCAGTTTCAGTTGCAGCACCGACCTTGATAACTGCGACACCACCTGACAATTTAGCCAAGCGTTCTTGGAGTTTTTCACGGTCGAATTCAGAAGTTGTGGTTTCGATTTGTGACTTGATAACTGCAACACGGTGGGAAATGGCTTCAGGATTGCCAGCACCTTCTACGATAACCGTACTGTCTTTGTCCACAGTCACTCTAGCGGCTTGACCAAGCGCTTCAATCGTCGCGTCTTTCAACTCAAGTCCAAGATCTTCTGTGATGACAGTTCCACCTGTCAAAATAGCGATGTCTTCGAGCATAGCTTTACGACGGTCACCAAAGCCAGGTGCCTTAACCGCTACTACGTTGAATGTTCCACGAATCTTGTTCAAGACAAGAGTTGGCAGAGCTTCGCCGTCCACATCATCTGCAATAATCAAGAGTGGACGATTGCTTTGGAGAATGCTTTCTAGAAGTGGCAAGATTTCTTGGATATTGGAAATCTTCTTGTCGGTAATCAAGATGTATGGATTTTCAAGGTCAGCCACCATTTTTTCGCTATCTGTCACCATATACTGTGATAGGTAACCACGGTCAAACTGCATTCCTTCTACAACTTCAAGTTCTGTTTCCATACCACGTGACTCTTCAATGGTGATGACTCCGTCTTTACCAACTTTTTCCATGGCTTCAGAGATGTATTCACCGACTTTTTCAGAACGAGAAGATACGGCAGCAACTTGAGCGATAGCTTCTTTATTGGCAACAGGGATGGCATTGTTTTTCAAGGCTTCTACAGCTGCAGCAACCGCTGCTTCAATCCCCCGACGAATACCGATTGGGTTGGCACCTGCTGTGACGTTCTTGATTCCTTCACGGACGATAGCTTGGGTCAAAACAGTTGCAGTTGTCGTTCCGTCACCTGCGATATCGTTGGTTTTTGAAGCTACTTCAGATACCAATTTGGCACCCATATTTTCAAAATGGTCTTCCAACTCGATTTCTTTGGCAATGGTCACACCGTCATTGGTAATCAAGGGTGAACCGAATGATTTTTCAAGAACAACGTTACGACCTTTTGGTCCCAAGGTTACTTTAACAGTGTCTGCAAGGATATCGACACCACGAACCATAGCTGAACGAGCATCAGATGAAAATTTAATTTCTTTTGACATACTTACTTTCTCCTTCTATTATTCTTCCACAATTGCCAAGATGTTAGCTTCACCTACGATGATATACTTTTCATCGCCATCTTTGATATCAATACCTGCATGGGCTTCAACTAAGACACGGTCTCCAGCCTTAACACTTGGAGCTACCAAGTCACCATTCAAGGTACGAACACCTTGTCCAGTAGCTATAACTTGGGCTGTTTTAGTTTTTTCTTGGGCTGAGCCCGCAAGGACAAAGCCACCAACGGTTTGTTCTTTTTCTTCGATTTTCAAGACCACACGGTCTCCTAATGGTTTCAACATTTGCGTTCCTCCATAATGAAATAGATATCATTAGCACTCTTTATATTTGAGTGCTAATCCATAGTTCTATTGTATCACTTGGTCAGAAATAGTCAAGAAAAAAGTCTGACTTTCTCAAGATAAAAAGCCTGAGACCAACTCAGACTTTTCAATCTTTATACTCAATGAAAATCAAAGTACAAACTAGGAAGCTAGCCACAGGCTACTTAAAACACAGTTTTGAGGTTGTAGATAAGACTGACGAAGTCAGTTACCTATACCTACGGCAAGGTGAAGCTGATGTGGTTTGAAGAGATTTTCGAAGAGTATTAAAATGGCAATTCCTCCTCTTCCAAAACCAAATCTGCCAAGTCTTGACCTGCGTTATTTTCACGCATGGCACGTTGAGCTCGGCTTTCCAAAAGTTGGAATCCTGTCACGAGAACTTCGGTCACGTAGTTCATCTGGCCATTTTTCTCAAAGCGACGGGTACGAAGTTCTCCATCCACAGAGATAAGACTACCTTTGGTTGCGTAGCTTGCCAAGGTTTCAGCCAATTTTCCCCAAAGGACAAGATTGACAAAATCAGCTTCACGTTCCCCATTTTGGTCTTTGTAACGACGATTCACAGCAATGGTCGCTCGCGCAACTGACTTGTCATTGTTGGTTTTTGTGCAATTCTGGTGTAGACGTTAAGCGTCCGATTAAGATAACTTTATTATACATATTTTCTTCCTCCTACTTATCTATTCGCAGGAAATCAAAAAAAGTTACAGAAATTTGTAACTTTCAAGAAAGATTTTTTACTTTTTATGAACCATAAATCCTGTCGCCTGTTGATTGGCCATAATAGTCATATCTGTAATCTGCACACGGCGGGGTTGACTAGTCACATAGACCACTGTGTCTGCGATGTCTTGTGCCTGCAAGGCTTCGATTCCCTGATAGACCGTCGAAGCCCGCTCTCTGTCACCATGAAAACGAACTGTAGAGAAATCTGTTTCGACAATCCCCGGTTGAATGGTTGTCACCTTGATATCTGTTGAGATGGTATCAATTCGTAGTCCATCTGAAAAAGTCTTGACTGCAGCCTTAGTCGCAGAGTAGACTGCTGCACCAGCATAGGCGTAGATTCCTGCAGTGGACCCCATATTGATGATATGGCCTTGATTTGCTGCAACCATGGAAGGCAAGAAAGAGCGAGTAACTGCCATCAAACCTTTGACATTGGTATCCAACATGGTCAGCATATCCAACTCTTCATAGTCCTGATAGGGTGCCAAGCCTAGAGCCAGTCCGGCGTTATTGACCAAGATATCAATCTGACCAGTCTTTTCTAGAATATCGGAACAGACGGTCCTTACCATGGTCATATCAGTCACATCCAGCGGAAAAGTCCAAACTGTTTGATTTGGAAAAGTTTCTGCAAACTCCGACTTGAGGGCTTCTAGTCTGTCTGTCCGTCTCCCTGTTAGAACGACATTCTCACCCTGCTCCAGATAAGCACGCGCAATCGCTTCACCAATTCCTGATGTCGCTCCTGTAATCACTACATTTTTGCCATTTTATTCCCTCCTATCTGGTGTATCAGATACTGATAACTTCTTAGGCAGTCCAGTGTTTAGCTGGGTCGAATGGAGCTCCAACAACTTGATCTTCTGATAATTCAATAACCCCACGTTTTTGCGGAGCATTTGGCAAGGCAAGTTCACGAGGACTGCACATCATGCCAAAACTCTTTTCGCCACGAAGTTCGCCTGGGAAAATGAGATTACCTTTTGGCATCATGGCACCTGGAAGAGCGACAATGGTTTTTAATCCCACACGAGCATTGGGAGCCCCTGCAACAATTTGTACTGTCTTGTCACTTGCGATTGCAACTTGACAGATATTAAGGTGGTCGCTATCTGGGTGAGCTACCATGTCGACAATCTCACCAACAACAAACTTAGGTTCTTTGTCATTGATAATCTCTTCTGTAAAACCTTCCGCCTGCAACTCTTGATTCAAACGTGCTACTTGCTCATCTGTTAAAAAGACTTGACCACGCTCTGCAATTTCAAATAAACTTGAAAGGTCGAAAATATTCCAAGCTACTGTTTCCCCATTTTCTTTGAAGAAAACACGGGCTACCTTGCCTTTGCGCTCCACGTCCAACTTGGCATCTCCGCTGTTTTTCACGATGACCATAAGGACATCGCCAACATGTTCTTTGTTATATGTAAAAATCATTGTTTCCTTTTTCTCCTATTTCAGTCCTGCTAAAAAGTCATTGATTTGTTCCTTGCTTTTACGGTCACGATTGACAAAACGGCCGATTTCCTTGTCCTTTTCTAGCACAACAAGGCTGGGAATTCCGTAAACATCCCACAACTTGGCAAGATCCATAAATTCATCACGATCTACTCGAATAAAAGTAAATTCAGGATTTTCCGCCTCAATCTCTGGCAAGGCAGGATAGATATAACGACAATCGCCACACCAGTCCGCCACAAAAAGGAAGACCTTCTTGCCATCCTGCTCGACAAAACCTGCGAGCTCTTCTATACTAGCGGGAATAATCATAAGACTTCCTCCTCATAGACCAGATCTTCATTTTCATAGACAAAGGTATAGTGACGACCATCCTCGAAAATGACTCCTCCGACAAGTCGCTCTAGACTACTTTCATAGACTTGAACATAGAGTGTCGCAATCTCACCCATATCTGAAAAAAGATCCCGCACGATAGCGGTCAACTCTTCTTGAGTCTTCATGAGTTTGTGGTTATCTGCTGCTTTTTTGGCACCCAAAGCGAGGGCACTTAGACCAGCCACTGTCAAGCCAGTCATCCATAATTTCTTAGCTTTCATACCATTCATTGTAACACAAAAAGGGCTCTAGGACAAATGGGGAAGCAGTATCTAGACAGGGAAAATTCCTTTCCCTCAATGAGGAGAGAGGACAGCTTATCCTTATTGCCAAGCGCCTGAGTTAACAAGAATTTTTTGAAGGGATCAAAAAACCTCTGAGATTGTTCTCAAAGGTTCTGATTTTACTAATTGCTGTTCTCAACTGCTGCAGTAACAAAGGCAGTGTAGAGTTCTTCTGGACGGTTTGGACGGCTGGAAAGTTCAGGGTGATACTGACAAGCCACAAAGAATTTATTTTCAGGGATTTCCACGATTTCTACCAAACGATTATCAGGTGAAACTCCTGAAAAGACAAAACCTGCTGCCTCAAATTGTTCACGGAAGGCATTGTTAAACTCATAACGGTGACGGTGACGGCGTTGTACCACTTCTTGATTGTGATAAGCAGCTGCTGCCTTAGAACCACGTTTCAACTTAGATGGATAAAGTCCCAAACGAAGGGTTCCACCCATATCCTCAACATCAACCTGGTCACGCATGATATCAATGATAGGGTATTTTGTATCAGGATCAAGTTCTGCAGAATTGGCACCTTCAAGCCCTAAAACATGACGAGCAAACTCGATACAAGTCAACTGCATTCCCAAGCAGACACCCAACATTGGGACATCATTCTCACGCGCATAACGGATGGCTTGGATTTTCCCTTCCGTACCACGTTGACCAAAACCACCTGGTACGATGATTCCGTCCGCATCAGACAAGAGTTCTGCTACATTCTCTGCTGTCACATCATTGGCATTGATCCAATTAATCTTCACTTCTGCGTCGTTGGCATAACCAGAGTGTTTCAAGGCTTCAACTACAGAGATGTAGGCATCTTGCAACTCCACATACTTACCGACAAGGGAAATTTTAACTTGTTTTTTCAGGTTCATGACCTTGTCCACCATGGCTGACCACTCTGCCATATCCGCTGTTGGTGCATCTAGTTTCAAATGGTCACAGACAATTTGGTCCATGCCTTGCGCCTGCAAGTTTAATGGAATTTGGTAAAGGTGTTCGACATCCAAAGACTCGATAACAGCTTCTGGAGCCACGTCACAGAACTGAGCTAGTTTATTTTTAATTCCTTGACCAGCTGGTTTTTCTGTACGAATGACCAACATATTTGGCTGGATTCCCAACCCACGCAATTCTTTTACAGAATGCTGAGTCGGCTTGGTCTTCATCTCACCAGCAGCCTTGAGGTAAGGAAGCAAGGTTGTATGGATGTACATGACATTATCCACCCCCACATCTGCCTTCATCTGACGAAGGGCCTCTAGGAATGGTAAAGACTCAATATCCCCAACGGTTCCACCGACCTCTGTGATAATGACGTCAGAGTCTGTCGTTACAGCAGCACGCTTGATTTTTTCTTTCAAAGCATCTGTGATATGAGGAATGACTTGAACAGTTGCCCCAAGGTACTCGCCACGGCGTTCTTTACGAAGAACTTCACTGTAGATTTTACCAGTTGTCACGTTGGAATATTTGTTGAGATTGATATCGATGAAACGTTCATAGTGACCCAAGTCCAAATCTGTCTCAGCCCCATCATCTGTCACAAAGACTTCCCCGTGCTGGTAAGGACTCATAGTTCCCGGATCGATATTGATATAAGGGTCAAACTTCTGAATAGTCACTTTGAGACCACGATTTCAAGAGACGGCCCAGACTTGCTGCGACAATCCCTTTCCCAATAGACGATACCACACCACCAGTTACAAAAATATATTTCGTAGACATAGATTCCTCTTTCTAAAATGCTCAAGGTCTTGTTAACTACGAGGGGAGATAGAAAACAAGACCCTTATGGATAACGAAATTTCAAGAAAAACTTCCTGAAAAAACAAAAATAGCTCCCTAGTAACTAGGGAGCCCCGACCTCTAAAAGAGGTGCCCGAACAATATGATACCTTAAAGCAGAACATTTGTCAACCCGAATTGGTAAAACATGAAAAAAGAAGATTGTTTTCAGAAAATAAATTAAAGATCCGCATCCAAACGGATGACCTGCTCTAGCAACAAAAAAGGAGATCAGGCGATCTCCTCTGTGAAGTCTTTTACTCTTCTTCACTCGTTTCAGCATCATCGTCAGAAAACTCGTCGTCTTCTTCGTTAAGATCCACGTCTTCACCCAAGTCATCAGGGGCGATTTCGTTGATTTCCGCATCGTAAGCTTCCACTTCATTTTTCTCATCATCTGGATTTTCATCATCGTATGAAAGAGCTGGATCTGCTTCGTATGCATCTTCGTCTTCTGGATCATCAGCATTGTAGTCAATGGCATCTGAATCACCATCCATGAAGGCATTGACACGTTTTTTCTTAGCTTTTGGTGCTACTTCATCGTCGTCACTTTCTTCAAGAGCGATGATTTCTTCATCGATTTCGTCCACACCATACCATGAACGAAGACCCCATTTGTTGTCTCCAAGAGAGATAAAGCTACCGTCAAAGTTCAACTCTGTGTAGAACAAAGGTAAAGCTTCACGGATATCGCTGTTTGATGTTCCAAGGTAGTTTTGAATTTCGTTTACAAGATCGCTAAAATGCATCTCATGATCGCGACCACGAAGTTCCAAGATAGCACGCGCTACCTCAATCATAGATAGTTCACTTTTTTCTTGCCCAGCAAATACTTCTAATTCCAAAGCGTTTCTCCTCATTTTTACTACTATCGCCAGAGCAGACAGACTCTGACCTCATTTTATCATGTACTCTTTATTGTACGATAATTTTGCGGAATAGTCAAAGGTTAAATGGGGGAAAGTGACAGGACTTTTTATTTCTTTGCTACCCAGCCAATGATATCGATAGGTGGGTTTTCGGTATCAATCCAGATGAATTCAATCCCGATTATAGATGAAAATTAGGCAACAATGCCCTACTTCTCAAAGCAGTGCGAACTTACAGAATTTGTTAGTAGTAAGCTGCTTTCTAAAATGTTGACTTTTCTAGTATAACATAAATAAGAAAATAAATAGGAAAGTAAGGAAACAAATGTCAAATCATAGATTAAACTCTTTCTCAATATTAACAATCGTAATTAAGAATGATGACTCTAATAGTTCAACTTCCGCATAGTTAAACTATCCTTTCTTAAAAAGAATATCTATTTCCATTAGCAGGTGAGACGGATTTATTTTTTTGGAAATTGTATAGAAAAAAATAATCTCGATTATAGGGTGCTTATTACTTTTCATTCTCTTATCTACGGAAATCTAGCAATTTATATACCTACCTTTTAATTGATTATACCAAAAAAACACGGCGTGAATCCGTGTTTCTGAATTTATTAAATCAATTTGTTTATTTCATTGAGGGGTCAAACGATTAGCTTATAGAATTATGTTGCTGTGTTGACGTTAGATATAGAAAGTTCAGATGCATGGAAACTTTTTACACACATTCTTAGACTTTTTATTTTTAATTCTTTTGAACGATTAAATAATCCTATTAAGTTCATTGTATCTGTAACTTCTTCAGGGAATACTGATTTATAAGGCATATTTTTTTGTCGAAAAAAATTAAATATTTTGCTTTTTTTCTACTTTTACCGTATAAACTTTTTTTGTAATTGTTTTTTTATATCAGTATTCCATTTGTATTTATTTTTCAATTATTTCTTCACATTCTATTGAAAGATCAAAGGAAGAATCGATAAGGCTTTCCGCATTATCCTTTACGTCAGAAAAAGCTCCAAATTGCTTTTAACTATAACTTTTACATTTAAATTTTTTTCAATCCCTTTTCCTTTAATTCAGTTGAGCAAGGAAAATATTTACCATGAATATCTTCTTCTGAACCATTAATAAAATAATGATGGAGAGCATTTTTTAGTGAAGTTCCTCCCATGATATTATCGACCAATATCACAATTGTCTTAATTTCTCTTTCGTTATAGTAAAATTTATTATTTTCAAGAAGTACTTTGCTTTGGTCGAAATCGGTTTGTGTTATTGCTTGTTTTCCACCTAATGATGTAGATATCTCAGCAATGTAATTATCTAAAGTTGTATCTTGCTTCTTTTCTTTCGTAAACACAAGATTAGAGTCGTCGCTAATCATCTTGTCTACAGATTGATACCAGTTACTAACTGTATCTTGATAGTCTAAAGCACAGCCAGTATAGTGCCTATTTAATACCAAATCTAAAAAGCTATTAATCTGTTCAGATTTCCATCCCATAATTACAAAGTGCCACATTAACTTATACCATAAAATGCTTTCAGCTTCTTCCATAGGGCTTACACTGAAAACGTCATAGTTTATACTGTCTAACTTAATAGCTGCTATTAGATCAATTATAGATTTAAAGGGAAGTATCACTTTTTACTTTTTAGTACTTCGTACGTTAATAAGTATTCTTCTTTTTGTTTGATTGAAGTTAATTAACTTTTTTTAGCGACTGCAGTTAATTGCCTATCATAATATAAAAACACTATTTTTGCTCATCAAAAAAAGCCTTCTTTAATGCTTGACGGCACGTTTAAATTATCTATATCAGATGAATCTAATGTTTTTTTCAATATCTTTGATTACAACTTTTTTTCCATTTACTTCAATGTATTTTTTTCTAATCCACGATTAGATATTTTTAAACTGACAGAATTCCCCTTGGATATCTTCGAGTCTATGTTTATATAAATAACAGACATCAGAAAAAAATAATCAGGAGCATAGATTTTTATATGGAAAAAAATTAGTTTCATCTTATCATTCATTTTAATATCAGGATTGTTTAAGTTAAAAAAACATTATCTTGAATAAAATCTAAATAATTTAAAAATTGTGCCTTCGTTGAAATATCCACAGTTCTCGAAATACTGTTTTAAAAAGAGTTTTGTAAAAAAATCCGACTCTGAGATTTCGGCTGATTCTATATTTATAGGTCCCTTATTCAATCTAGTGAGCTCACTAAAAAAATCTAGTGTAAGAATATCAAATTGCTTTCTACTCAAAATTATAGACTGCCTTAAAGAGTATTGCTTATCGGAAGCATTCAACAAATTAAAAAAAGCCCTCTTCATCATTATTATATTTTTTTCATATTTTTTTGCCAGCAGGTATCAGAATTTTTTTCCATCTAAATAGCCATATGGATTTAGAAACTCATACTTATGTGTTTGTTTATTTAAATAAATAGCATCTTGATAGAAATTATTAAAATGCCCTTTTTGGTATAATCTTTTTGATGAATTCAAATTTTTTTCAGAATTAGGTTCAGCTTTTTCGCAAAAATTCAGTCAAACTAAAAAAATTTTTATATCATTTGTTGGTAGACAATACTCTATGAAGTATGCAATTATATTATTTTTTTGAATCTTTCTCTTCTTTAATTGACTGCTTAGTGCCAAAGTAATATTTCTTGGTACTTCTAATTAATACTTTTTCATTATACCGGAAAAATCATTGTTCCATTTTCATTAACATTTTTGAGAAGATAATAATTGTTTTTCCACCTGCACGAATATACTCTAGGCATTTTTATATTATAATTTTTGACTTAGTTCATCAATTTTTTTAATATTTCATCATCCTTGATTTTTATGTTTAACATAAATTCGTAATAAAAAAAGATAAATTAAATAAAGTCTTTACATCAAAATAATTGTTACGTATAACATCATTCATAATTGTACCTAAAGGGTATAAGAATTCATCATTTTTTTAAGTGAAAAAAATCCAATCGACAGGAGTGATATCTTCTCCCAATAGTTCATACACTTTGGCAGAATTAGAAGTATCGTTATTTTTTTAAATTATTTAATAATCTAAAGAATTCGTATTCACCACAGATAAAAAAATTCTTTTTGGTATATAGGAATTTGTGTTACAGCAATAGCAGCAATAAGTTCATTGATTATATCAATTTCTTCTTCAGAAGGTATACACTGAAAGTTTTTTTAAAATATGGAAAAAAATGTTTTTAGAAATAATAGCCAGCTTCCCTTGTTTTTTTCACTATCATCGAGAGACCAATATACCTCCTTAAACTTTTTCCAAGTACGACTTTATCTCAGTATGACTTTCTATAATAGAGACTGTATCGTATAATTCATCAATTGTCATTATTCAACCTTTCTAAAAATAACATTAATTATCCTTTGTTCATAATCATCTGTGGTAATCATTTTTTTAAAAAAATCAATAAAAAGCACTAAATTCATCTCTTATAATATCTGATAAACTAATGACTTTGTTAAGTTTATAATATAAACTAACTAAGAAAACTTTAAAATTTAACGAATTGTTAGGGATTTTTTTAGATAATCAGTATTTATAAAAAAACTAATTGTCTGCTTCGGATTCGTTAGTATTATTTGATAGAATTTATAAAAAAAATACTTCCTCTTCCAATTTCCGAACACAGGATATTATGGTAGTTTTTTTGATATATAATATCTAAGTAACTCAGTATCAATATGGTCTCCCAATAAAAAAATTAGCATTTTTTTATATTCCATTCGTTATTACTCTTGATATACTTATCAAATAATTCAAAAAAATCTGAAATTGATCATCCTCGGATAAATAAGCAGTGTCTTCGAGACTTTGTATTATATAGTTTTTTTGTAGATATCATCAAAAAAAGGCTTCTTTAGTTCCATTTGTTAAATTTTTTTATTAGTCCAAAATTAAATGTTTTTTTGCTTTTATTTAATTTTTAAACCAACACTTAAAAAAAGCATATTTATTTCGTTTAGAAGAAAATCCCCATCATCAATATTTTTTTATATAATAAAAATATCATCTACGTATCTAAATAGTCGAATAATAGATTTATCATTTCTTGACTTATATTCTTCAATGAAATTACTTAAAAAGAGTAGATAGGGAAAAAAATTCTGCTAAAATACGTGCATAGGCTGGCCCCTGTGGTACTCCCTTTGTTGTTCCATTTAATTTCATTTGAAGATTTGAATTAAAAATTCGATAAAAAAACTGAAAAATATTCTCTAGCTTTTTTTCCTATCTTTTTTTGATTTTTTTATTAATCATTTCAATTAACTGATCATTAATTGAATGTATATAGATATTATCATAAAATGACTCTAAATCTAGCTTCATAATACTGAAATCATCAAAAAAATATCAAATTTTTAGATATAGATTAATATCGTTAACATATTTTTTTCCAAGAGGAATAAAAAGGAAAAAAAATAAAAAAATTCATCTGACCAAAAAAATTTATATTATAACTGTAAGAATCGAATTTCCACTTTAATAAATTCACAAATTCATAGCTTAATCTTGTAGTTAACAGCCTGTCAATTGTTGTTAATGATACTAATGTTCGTTCTCTCACTGTTCCATTTTTTTCTTTTCTTTTTCTAATATAAGGATAAAAAAAGTATCTAAATATTCATGATCATTCCACTGTATTTTGCCATTTATTATTTCTGATGCTCTATTCTCAATTCTTTCAATATCGTAATTAAATATATTATTAAGACCGTGAAAAAAATATGCGGTTCTAAAATTTCATCATTATATCGAAAAATAATTCTTTTCTTTTTCCAAAAATATAGTGTGTGATTGTTTTTTTGACTCACTTATTACGGACGGTAAACTGATTGGATTTAAATCTAGATTCTTTGAAATGAATTCAACCACGGTTAGATTACCATCAATATGAACCTCTAATTTTTTTCCCTGTATAAGTCATACAGATAAAACATTGTAACAGGGTATAGACTATTCTTCAGCTTTTCAATATGGCTTATGGTTTTTTTCAGCATTAAAATTATTTTTGACTACTAAAAAAATATACATCAGTAAATCTTTGCTAAAATAAGAAAAAGTACCTACCAAAACCAATCTGTCTAGATGGGTAATGCACCCATTTTGGACTCTGTCCCATAATTTTTAAAAAAATACAATAGAATCACTAGTTTTTCTCAACTAATTCATTAAAGTCTATTTCTATATCATTAAACCTTTGAGTTTTTGTATTTTTTTGATATGTTTGGCTTTCTTCAGCAATTCCCAATGTTTTAAATAGAGAAAAAAACTATTTTTTTATATCTAGAAATTATCTCTTCTTGTTTTTTTGAAGATCTATTTCTTTTTTTACTAGAATTTATATCTTGTATCAATGATGAATTTAAATCAGATTTTTGTCAAAAAAAGTATGAATGTTTATTGTTATTTTTTTATGAGCAGACAAAAGGTAATTTCACTGCTTTTTCCAAATTTATTTTTTTCCATATCTTGTAGCTGGAAACCTATCAATAGCATAAATATCGAACAGTCTTTCCTCATAATTGACTTTATCTAATATTATATCCATTAGGTCATATCCAAGCTGTTTCTCAAAAAAAGAGTCAAAAAAACAATCCATACATGAATTCCACGACGTCCAGAAAATTCAACTAAATAATTAATCTCTAAAGTATCTAAAACTTTACAAAGTGGATTAACCATCAAATTTGCTAATTCCTCAATACTTCCTTTTCTCCTCTTGATTTTTTTAATATATCAAAATCAAAAACAGACCCATTTTATTTGGCTAGAAAAAGATTTTTGTTGATAAACTGCTAGCGAGGATTTTTTAACAAGCATTTGGTGAAATAAGGTAAAATCATAATTGATTATTTGAGGAATATAATTGCCATCGGGCATTTGCATTGCAATTACATTTTGATTAGCAACGAAAAGGTTAAATAATTTTCTAGCTAGTCTATATAAAATGTCATCCATTCAAAATTCTCCTTATATTAAAAAAATAGTGTAAGCGTATCTAAAATCCATTATACCAAAAAAACACGGTTTATCACCGTGTTTATAGTTTATTTAACCAACTTCTTCATCTCATTAATACGTGCGACGGTCGCATCGTATTTAGCTTGGTAGTCGGCTTGTTTGTCGCGTTCTTTTTGGACGACTTCTGGTTTGGCATTGGCTACGAAGCGTTCGTTAGAGAGCTTCTTACCGACCATATCCAGTTCTTTTTGCCATTTAGCCAGTTCCTTGTCGAGACGAGCTAATTCTTCTTCGACATTGAGGAGGTCAGCCAGTGGCAAGTAGATTTCTGCTCCTGTGATGACGCTTGACATCGCCAGTTCAGGTGCAGGGATGGTTGAAGCGATTTCCAAGTGTTCTGGATTTGTGAAGCGTTTGATGTAGTTGACATTGCTGTTAAAGAAGGCTTCCAAATCGTTATCGCTAGTCTTAACAAGAATCGTGATTGGCTTGCTTGGTGCTACGTTTACTTCCGCACGCGCATTCCGAACGGCACGGATCAAGTCTTTAAGACTTTCTACGCCTGTGTGGGCAGCAAGGTCTTGAAAGGCTGGGTTGACAGTTGGGTATTCCGCTATAACGATAGAGCCTTCTGAGATTTGTCCAAAGATTTCCTCCGTCACGAATGGCATGATTGGGTGAAGGAGACGAAGGATCTTGTCCAAAGTATAAAGGAGAACAGAACGTGTGATGACTTTCTCTTCTTCGTTGTCGCTATAAAGGACTTCCTTGGTCAACTCAACGTACCAGTCCGCAAACTCATCCCAGATGAAGTTGTAGAGGATATGACCAGCTACACCAAACTCAAACTTGTCAAAGTTTCAGTAACTTTTCCGATCGTTTCATTGAGGTTGTGGAGAATCCAGCGGTCAGTGACATTTCCAGCTTCCTTGTTAACAACTTTTTCCACATTGGCTGTTGCTTGGTCAAGGCTTAATCCTTCATTGTTCATGAGGATGTAGCGAGAGATGTTCCAGATCTTGTTGATGAAGTTCCATGAAGCATCCATTTTCTCGTAAGAGAAGCGCACATCTTGTCCAGGTGCAGATCCGTTTGAAAGGAACCAACGAAGGGCATCCGCACCGTATTTCTCGATGACATCCATCGGGTCAATCCCGTTACCAAGAGATTTAGACATCTTACGTCCTTGCTCGTCACGGATGAGACCGTGGATAAGCACGTTTTGGAATGGCTGACGACCAGTGAATTCCAAGGATTGGAAGATCATACGAGATACCCAGAAGAAGATAATGTCGTAACCTGTTACCAAGGTTGACGTTGGGAAGTAACGTTTGAAGTCTTCTGAGTCAACATCCGGCCAGCCCATAGTTGAGAATGGCCAAAGGGCAGAACTGAACCACGTATCCAAGACGTCTTCGTCCTGAGTCCATCCGTCACCTTCAGGAGCTTCTTCACCGACGTACATTTCACCCTCAGCATTATACCAAGCAGGGATTTGGTGGCCCCACCAGAGCTGACGAGAGATAACCCAATCGTGGACATTTTCCATCCATTGGAGGAAGGTATCATTGAAACGAGGGGGGGTAGAATTCAACCTTGTCTTCTGTATCTTGGTTGGCGATAGCGTTCTTAGCCAATTGGTCCATTTTGACGAACCATTGGGTAGACAAGCGGGGCTCAACCACTACACCTGTACGCTCTGAGTGACCAACGCTGTGGACACGTTTTTCGATTTTGACGAGGGCACCGATTTCTTCCAGTTTCTTGACAACCGCTTTGCGGGCTTCAAAACGATCCATACCTGCAAATTCGAAGGCCAGTTCGTTCATGGTTCCGTCGTCGTTCATGACGTTGACTTGTGGTAAGTTGTGACGTTGACCAACTAAAAAGTCGTTTGGATCATGGGCAGGTGTGATTTTCACGACACCTGTACCAAACTCAGGATCCGCGTGCTCATCTCCAACGATTGGAATCAATTTATTAGCGATTGGAAGGATGACATTTTTACCAATCAAGTCCTTGTAGCGTGGGTCTTCTGGATTGACCGCAACGGCAACGTCCCCAAACATAGTCTCAGGACGAGTTGTCGCAACTTCAAGGGCGCGTGAGCCGTCTTCTAGCATGTAGTTCATGTGATAGAAGGCACCTTCGACATCCTTGTGAATCACCTCGATATCAGAAAGGGCTGTGCGAGCTGCTGGATCCCAGTTGATGATAAATTCACCACGGTAGATCCAACCTTTCTTGTAAAGGTCCACAAAGACCTTGCGAACGGCTTTTGACAAACCTTCGTCAAGGGTGAAACGCTCGCGAGAGAGTAGTCTACAGAAAGCCCCATCTTGCCCCATTGTTCCTTGATAGTCGTCGCATACTCGTCTTTCCATTCCCAGACTTTATCTAGAAATTTTTCACGACCGAGGTCATAACGACTAATGCCCTCACCACGCAAGCGCTCCTCAACCTTAGCCTGAGTCGCAATCCCAGCGTGGTCCATCCCTGGAAGCCAAAGCGTATCAAAGCCTTGCATGCGTTTTTGACGGATGATGATATCCTGCAAAGTTGTATCCCAAGCGTGACCAAGGTGAAGTTTCCCAGTTACGTTTGGTGGTGGAATCACGATTGAATAAGGCTTGGCCTTTTGATCGCCTGAAGGCTTGAAAACATCGGCATCAAGCCATTTTTGGTAACGGCCAGCCTCAACCTCGGCTGGATTGTATTTAGGTGAAAGTTGTTTCATTTTAGTTCTCCTTTTTTTGCTTTTACATATAATTGTATAGTACTGTTAAACTTGTCTAAACCTATTTTTTTACCTGTGTTTAATAAAAATTTGGCTACCCGTCCTTCTTCTTTTTTCTGATTCAATAGATAATAATAGCCAAAGAGTATACCGAATAATATTATCATTGATACTACAAGAAATAACATTGAATATACTCTTGTTGCCCCGTTGCTTAAATACTCTTCAAAAGAAATTGGTTTTTGTATTTCAAATAATGATGATATTACAAGAGAAGCATATACTAAAAAAGTAACAATATAGGCAGTGAATTTATTAACTGACCACTTATATTTTAACTCTTTTGGAACATTTTCTAATTTTTTCCCACCTCTTAAATACATGAGAAAGTCCTCTGAATTAATAAAATTCCACAATGTTATGAAACCAGTGACCAGAGCCCACCATTTTATATCAAATGCTCCTAGCAACAATAAGATTGGCAGAAGAACTATCATAAGAACTAGAAGAGTTCGCAATTTTATCCCAATCATTATTGCTAAGAGTGAAAAAATTAATGAGTAAGCCAACAGAAGAGAGCAAATCTCCTTAAACTGATCATCTAAACTTATATTAAAAGAAGAAAGTAATATTTGTATCCAAACGAATATTACAACCCATAAAAATCTAGAGACAATACTCCTTATAGCTAATGCAGGTTTATTTTTCATCATTTTTTTCTATCCAACTTATAATAATGTGATAAAGAAAAGTATGAAATAGATAATATTACCATAAATAATAGTAATAGATATTTTTATAATAGGGTAATTAGCTTCCCGAATACTATAGACTATGAAAATTATTCCAGCAAATGAAAGGATATGGCGCCAAAAAAATATTCTTTAATAACTCTGTAAAAAATTTTTTCATTTACTTTTTACCCCACTCACTCTTCAGCAAGCCATATATCAGACTGTCACAACGATTGCCCTGAGCATCTTTGCGGTCTCGAATACGAGCTTCGAGGGTAAAGCCTAGCTTCTCTGCGACTCGTTGACTTTGGATATTATAGCCAAAGCAAGAGAGTTCAATCTTGTGAAGATCCAATTCTTTAAAGCCTAGGTCAATCAAGGCACGCGCTGCTTCGGGTACATAACCTCGACCCCAATAGTCTGGGTGCAAGGTGTAGCCGAGTTCCAACACATCATCTTCGTATCGGTGATTGAAGTCAACAGAACCAATGACTTTATCGGTTGCTTTGACGACAATTCCATAGCCAGCTGGGAGATTTTCCTTTTGATTGCGCTCAGGAAGGATATGCTCTAGATAATAAATCTCATCTTCCAAGGTCTTGACGGGGTGAAATCCTGCTGGATAGGCGACCTCTGGCAAACTAGCGTAGGCATGGATATCCTCGGCATCCGCCACTGTACGGACTCGCAGGATCAGACGCTCCGTCTCGATTCGTTCAGGTAGTTCAGCCCTTGTCATCTTTTTTTCTCGCTTTCTTAATAAAGCTTCTCATAGAATCGACTCGATTATCTAGATAACGGTAAACACGCTGATGACCATCCCCCATAAAGTAAGTCGGTGCAAAACGGTCATTTTTAAAATGGCCTTTATCGTCCAATAGTTCTGAATCCGCCAGTCGATCAAGAATCTTAGCAAAGATGTGGCAGATTCCATCCTCCTCGATAATCCGATCCACCTGGCAGTCCAATACGACTGGGCAAGCCTCTATAATCGGTGCCTGGGTTCGTTCAGAAATTTCATAGTCTAATCCCAAGTGTTCCAACTTTTCACGGTGGCTGATAAAACCAGCCTGCTCCATCGCAAGCATGGAAGTTTCATCAGGGATATTTACGGTGAACTGGTGGTAATGCTTAATCTGGTCAGCTGCATTTTCCTCAGCACCAACTCCGATGACTAACCAATCTCCCAGACTATAAGAGGAGCTACAGGTCGTAATATTGTGACCAAAGTTCTGATCCTGATATCCTAAAATGAAGATAGGAAAACCATAATATAGTTTACTTGTTTTAAAAGATTGCTTCATGACAACCTCCTTTGACTAAGACGCAAAAGAAAATCCCTGCCATAAACATGACAGGGACGAATGTGCTTATCCGCGGTACCACCCAATTTCGGGCAGTTGCCCGCAACTTTCGTCTTTGAAGTAAATACAAAGACACTTTTATTTCATTTTTAACCATCAGCAACCAGTCTTGACACATTTGTGGACTTCTCAGCACCGCCACTTTCTGTAAAATGTGGGATTCAAAACACCTCTAATGGCTCTATTGTAGCAAGATTTTTACGGAAATGCAAGGCTCAAGAAAGATTACTTGAAGCTGATGCCATTTTCTTTTAATTTCTTGATCGTAGCTGGGCCGATTCCTTTCAAGGCAAGGAGTTCTTTTTCAGTCCAGTTTTTGAAGTCAGAGGCTGACTTGATGCCTTCATCATAGAAAGTCTTAGCGCGATCTACTGAGAGGCCACCCAAAGTAGCTGCGAAATCTTCTACTGAATTCGCCACTTTTTGAGCTTGTTCCTTGGTCGCTTCTACTGCTTGTTCCACTTTTTTAGAGACAACTTTTCCTGCTTGGCTGGCAGATTTTTCTGCGTGTTTCACAACTTTTTTGGTCTCTTCGACAACTTTGGTCACTGTAGTTGAAAATGCGCCTGAACGACGAAGACTATTTCGCAATTGTTTTTTACGTTGGAGTTTCTTTGACATGATAAAATCCTTTCAATAAAAAATCCCTGCTCTGACAAGGATTTAATAAAAATATTCTATCAAGATTTTGGGAAAAAATCAAGAAAGTATCACTATTTTAGTAGCTTCGCTCACCAAATAAGCCCTCTGGCAAATCATGAAATCCCTTGCCTGCTTTGAAGTTTTCAAACTTACCCAGTAAAAACTGATAAGCATCCAAGCGACTTTCGTAGCGAATCATAGCATCTTTGGCACGCTCGTCTTGGTCTTCTTCGTAGACCTTTTGACTTTCCTTGTGCGCCATGTCGTTGATCATGATCTGGGTATTGACCCAGGCCTCAAATTCCTTCATAAATTCTTGTTCGTAGCTCATTGGTTCTCCTTATTCTAATCCACGGAAGTAGTCCGTATCAATCTCTCGGTAGGGCTGGATATCCTGAACATACTCTAGCACGCCTTGAAATTCTCCGTTCTCATCGTGTACCGCAGCATAGGTGATGTGGACAAACTTGCCTCGCGACTCAGACTTGAACCACATCTTATACTTGTCCTTGACCCCTTCACGAAGACCTTGCATGACAGCTTTGACTTTCTCCAAATATTTGGAGGATGACATAACTCGACATTGCGCCCGACTTGGGACGGTGTCCGTTTGAAAATCATCTCATCAGCTGGCGTATTGTCATTGTAATACTGAAAAATATCGTCTTTATTAACAAAGGTAATCTCCATAGGGAGGTGATTGAGGATGAGGTTGGCCTGCTCAACTGAGAGATAGCCATTCCCAAAAGCCTGTTGACTATGGCGGTCCAGCACTGCTTCCTTTTCCTTAGGGGTAAAGGTAATGGTGAACTGTCCTTCCGGCGTATCGATAACTTGCTGAACTTGGTCTTCGGCCGTGTCTAGTTGTACTGGCTCCTCTGCACTCTTTTCCTCGACAAAACTCTGACGTTCTGGCACCCATTTCTCAGACGGACGGATGATGGCATAACCATAGGCATCGCTCTCCTCCGCAATCTGAAGCCAGTCATCCTGAGTGAAGGACTCGAGGAGAATCATGAGAAGGATGGACTCTTCCTTGAAAATCATACTTTCAAACTCTGTCGCAAAAGCTTCAAAAGCTTCTTTTACACTGCTAATCGACACTTCTGGCAGTGACTTAGCTGTCGTTAGAGCTGTTTGAAAGAGTTCTCTGATCTGGTCATCCACTCCCCACATAACTTTGGGAGGTGAATCGTGTCCATAGCGCTCCATGATAGGAAAGAAGAGCTCTTCCTTGCGCTGATAGTGGATGTCAAATTGGCCCAAAAGCCCCAGTTGACGGACCAAACCCTTGCGCATCTCTGCCAGCATTTCCTCGTCTTCCATAGACTCATAGGTATCTAACAGTCTCCGAATACGAATCAAGGCAGCACGGAGTGCCAGATTTTCATCCTTGAAGACGCGAACGGGGTGGCCAGGATGCTCGGTATCCTCTACTTCGACACCCTTAACAGCGTTTTTAAAAAGATTAGCATGGACATCACAGAGCTCCATGACATCTTCAAAGGTGACACCTGAGTCTGAGTTCATCAGCTCGTGCTCCATGAGAGAAATCTCAATGGCTGACACACCTGTAAAGGTCGCATCAAAACGCTCCTGAACTGACTCAGGAGAGGCGCCATTATGCAATTCTAACAAAATATCCCGTAGGATATGAATCCGTTCATCTGCCATTAGTCTAATCCAATCACTTCGTAGCCATTCGCTTCCAATGTGCGGACAATCTTATCCATAGGAGTTCCTTCGAGCTTAGAACCCTGTTTGAGCGATACCTTGCGACCGACTGTATTTCGCATCAAGGGATTAGCAAGTGGTTTAAAACCTAGCTCCACTAGAATTTCCAAGACTTCTGGATGCTTGTCTACCACTTCTGCAACGGGAATTGACACATCGATGATATTGTCCATGACGACCTCCACTGTATGTTCTAAAATGATTTTGCTGCTTATATTATACCATATGGGAAGAGATTAAAAAACTAGCAGAAGAGTTCCTGCTAGTTTCTTTCATTTCAAGTTATTCCTTATCATCTGGTTTTGCGAGCCACTGGGCTACATCCATCAGCTTGTCAGCAAGCAGTACTTTCCCGAAACCTACTAGAGCATTGTCATCTTTTTTCATGTTCTTCAGAACTTTGATGCTTTGCATCACGAAAAAGTAATTCCCGTAAGTCTTGGCTAGAATTTTAATGAATCCCATATTACTCTCCTTCGATGATTTCGACCTCTTTTCGGATAATATCAACATCTTTTTGATATTGAACTTCATTGTAGTTGACTAGTTTGGACAATTCCTGTTGCAATCTTTCCCCCATCGGCTTCATGGTCGCAAAGGTTAGGCCACCAGAAATGACTCCGCCTAGGATAGGAATCACTTTCCCCATTCCTTTGGCTAAGCCTCCTTTTGTCAGATTAACACCAAAAATTTTCAAAATTTTCTCCAAAATGGGATACCAGAGCGTCTTTGTCAAGGCTTTCTTATTCACTACTTTTATGACTTGTTGGGCTACTGTCACTCCGCCTGATCGAAGCAGGGCACCTGCACCATTTACTCCCAGCATCACACCGAGATACAGTAAAAGTGTGTTTTTAGCATCTTCACTCAACTCATTGCGCGAAGCCCATAGATCATCAAATCCGTAAATATACCCTAGTTCTTGAGCTAGTTTTAATGAGAAAGCGTAAAACTGGGCTACATCTGTTGGAATAGTAATTGCCATGGCTAGGCCTCCAGGTAAACCTGCCAATACCGAAGTTCCGCTGGCCAACAAGACATTGTCCTTAATACAGGCCTTTGCCACTCGATCCAAGCTTTCCTGAGGCAACAATGAAGTCGGTCCTTGTTCTAATAAGTTTGCAATATCCTTGCGATCTAATTCCTTAGAAAACTTTTCCACCAAATTTCTCTCGATCAACTTTGACTACAGGAAGTTTCACCACTTGTTGCAATACTTGCATAGCTATATCTTGTTTAGCCATTTGTATCTCCATTTTTCATTCATATTATGCTTTATCATATCATACTATTTGAAATTTACAAATTTTTTAAACTAAGTTTTACAAGAGCAACATATCGATGATTAGCAAACAGACTACTCTGAAAAGAAAAAAGAGGGTCAATCCCTCTTTCTTAATTCTTATCCAGATTACGTAGCATTTCGTCAATCTTGTTTCCATATTCGATGGATTCGTCTTTGACGAAGGTTAAATCTGGGATTTTGTACAATTTCAAATTGCGACCAAGTTCACGTTTGATGGTACCAGTTGCTTTTTCAAGCCCGATTTGAGCTTTTTGGTTATCCGAAGCAAGGTTACTCAAAATGGTGTAGTAAACCTTGGCAACAGACAAGTCACCCAGCATCTGAACATCAGTGATGGTCACACCTTGGACACGAGGATCACGGACTTTCTTTTGCAAAATCTCATTGACTTCACGCTTAATTTCCATGCCCACACGATCCGTACGAAAATGATTTGCCATGTTTTTTCCTTTCACTTTTATAATGAACCAAAAGCTAGGCCAGCAGACCTAGCTATTTCTAGAAGATAGAGAAACTAGAGCCATTTGAATCTAGGAAACAAGCCTTAGATAGAACTAAGGATTCATCAAGGCGCTGTTGACGACGAGTCAAATTGGCTATCGTTTCTCTATTATCTCTTGATTTCTTCCATGACATAGGCCTCAATCACATCATCCATCTTGATATCATTGTAGCCGTCGATCATCAATCCACCTTCACGACCGTTAGTAACTTCTTTGACGTCGTCTTTGTAGTGTTTCAAGCTTGCGAGTTCGCCATCATAGATAACGACGCCGTCACGGATGACACGGACTTTAGAGTCACGGGTAACCTTACCACTTGTAACCATGAATCCACCGATGGTTCCCACTTTGGACACCTTGAAGGTTTCACGGATAACCGCTTCACCGATGATTTTTCTTCGAATTCAGGATCGAGCATCCCTTTCATAGCTTCTTCCATCTCTTCGATAACCTTGTAGATAATGCTGTGGAGACGGATTTCCACATCGTCTGATTCTGCTTGTTGACGAGCTTGTGGTGTAGGGCGGACGTTGAAACCAATGATAAAGGCATTCGATGCTTCCGCAAGAGTCACGTCAGATTCATTGATGGCACCAACCGCTGAGTGGACGATGGTAACTTTAACACCTTCCACGTCGATCTTTTGAAGTGAGGCAGAAAGGGCTTCAACAGAACCTTGTACATCGGCCTTGATGATAACGTTAACAGACTTAAGTTCACCAGCTTTAAGCGTATCAAAGAGGTTTTCAAGGCTGACACGTTGGGTAGCTTGACGTTGTTTCATAAGGGCACGTTTGGCACGTTCTTCACCTGCTGCACGCGCAGATTTTTCATCTTCGTAAACAGCAAAGTGGTCACCCGCCATCGGTGCTTCGTTCAAACCTGTGATAGAAACTGGTGTTGATGGTCCAGCCACCTTGACACGACGACCAAGGTCATTTGTCATAGCACGGACACGACCGAAGGTATTTCCGACAACGATAGGGTCTTGTACATTCAGAGTACCTTGTTGCACAAGAAGGGTTGCGACCGCACCTTTCCCTTTATCCAAACGAGCTTCGATAACCGTACCGATAGCACGCACTGTTGGGTCTGCCTTGAGTTCTTGAATTTCAGCCACAAGAAGGACCGTTTCCAAGAGTTCATCGATATTTTGGTTGAACTTAGCTGAGATTTCAACAAACTCAGAGTCCCCACCCCAAGCTGTTGACATGACACCATGCTCTGCCAATTCACCGATAACGCGTTCTGGGTTGGCACCTGGTTTATCAATCTTGTTAATGGCTACGATGATTGGGACGTTGGCTGCTTTTGAGTGGTTGATGGCTTCGATAGTCTGAGGCATAACACCGTCGTCTGCTGCTACGACCAAGATGGTAATATCGGTAACAGAGGCACCACGCGCACGCATCGATGTAAAGGCCGCGTGTCCTGGTGTATCAAGGAAGGTAATCTTCTTACCGTTTTCAACGATTTGGTAGGCACCGATATGCTGAGTGATCCCACCTGCTTCTCCTGTTGCAACACGAGAGTTACGAAGGGTATCTAGAAGGGTTGTTTTACCATGGTCAACGTGCCCCATGATGGTCACAACTGGTGGACGCTCAACCAATTCATCTTCATTGAGATAACCATCTTCGACGAAGAAGCGCTCGATATCCGCATTGTCCACTTCAACCTTCTGTTTGGCTTCGATACCATAATCTACCAATAGGAGTTCGATGGTGTCACCATCCAAAGATTGGTTTTGCGTGGCCATAACCCCCATCATAAAGAGTTTCTTAACGATTTCAGCTGGTTCACGTTTGATACGTTTTGCGATTTCCGCAACAGTCATACCATCTGTATATTCAAATTCTGTTGGCAATTCATGGAACTTACGTTCTGTAACAGGTTTTGGTGCCTGATTACGATTATTCTGCTTGTTGCCTTTTTTATTTTTCTTGTTGTTATTCCAGTTACTATTTCTTTGATTTCTCACTTGATTCTGACTACTTCGATTCTTTTGTTGTTTTCTAGGACCATCTTCTTCGTGATCATAATCGTCACGTTCTTTGTCTGGTCGAGCTTGTTTTTACGACGTGTATCCACTGGCGCTTCTTTCGCTACAGGAGCTACTGCTACGGCTGGCTGCGTTTGTTCAGCTAACTTAGCAGCCTCCTCAAAGATTTCTTCAGGCTCCTTGCGTTTGTTAGCTTGAGCCAAGGCTTCTTTGGCAGCTTGCGATTGTTTGAAGCGTTCCTCGCTTGAGCGTGCGTACTCTGCATTTTGCTCTGCTTTTAGGGCTGCTGCACGGGCTTTAAAGTCAACACGTGGTCCAGCTTGTTTTGGCTGGAAGTCTTGTTGCTGACGACGATCATTGCCACGATTTCCTTGACCTTGTGGTTTCTTCCCTTGGTCATTAAATCGGCCATTGTCGCGGTTTGCTTGACCAGGTTTGCCACCATTACGGCCGTCGCCTTTCGGACGGTTACCGTTTTGTTGTTGGTCACGTTTATTGCCCTTGTTTTGTTTGCGTCGCTCTGCCTGCTCTTTTGCACGTGCCTCACGCTCCGCCTTGAAATTTCGGCTCTGCGGTCTTGCAGCCACCACTTTTTCTTCCTTAGGAGCTACAGGTGTAGCTGGTTTACTTTCTTCCTTAGTGACAACTGATTTCGCTGAAACAGGTTTCTCTACTTTCTTTTCTACACTTGCTTTTGGTGCCTCAGGTTTTGCTTCTGCCTTAGGAGCAGGTGCAGGTTTAAAACTAGCTGCGATTTTCTCAGCAGCGGCAGCTTCCACGCTAGATGAGTGGCTTTTCACATCCAAGCCCAACTCTTTTGCACGCGCTACAACTTCTTTACTTTCTTTTCCAAGTTCTTTTGCGATTTCGTACAATCTTTTCTTAGACAAATCATGTCCTCCTCTTCTATTCCATAAGAGACCTCATTTTCTTTGTAAATCCAGCATCAATCACAGCCAAAACCTTCCTCGGTTTCCCGACTGCTATGCTTAATTCCAGTGTTGAAAACACGGTTATAACTTCTACTTGATAATAGTCACTTTTATCTTGAATCTTCTTGGTTAGATTGGGTCCAGCATCATGGGCTAGAAAGACTAGCTTGGCTTTCTGTTCTTGGATAGCCTTGACTACTAATTCCTCACCCGATATGATTCTGCCTGCTCGTTGAGCCAATCCCAAGAGATTGCTTATCTTTTGCTTATTCAAGTCCTAACTCTCTTCTTTTTACTTTGTGATCCACATAGGCGATCAACTCGTCATAAAAGCTTTCTTCAACTTCCATGTTAAAGCTGCGGTTAAAGACTTTCTTCTTTTTGGCCGCTAGGGCTTCTGCATTGTCTAGCTTGATATAAGCGCCGCGGCCATTGGCCTTGCCTGTCGGATCGATAAAGACCTGTCCTTCTTTGTTTTTGACAATGCGGAGCAAATCACGCTTATCAATCACTTCGTTAGATACAACAGACTTGCGCAAAGGGATTTTTCTTGTTTTCATCTTTCCCTCCTCTAGCGGCTTTTATTCTTCAGTCAATTCATCCGCAACTGCGTAATCCACTTGACCTGCTTCTTCCATAGCTTCAAACTCACTGGCAGACTTGATATCGATACGGTAACCCGTCAAGTGAGCTGCCAAGCGAACGTTTTGTCCACGACGACCGATGGCAAGAGAAAGCTTGTTATCAGGTACAACAACCAAGGCACGTTTGCTGTCATTTTCATCAAAGATAACTTGGTCAACTTCTGCAGGTGCGATGGCATTGTAGATAAACTCAGCTGGATCTGCTACCCACTCGATAACGTCGATGTTTTCTTCGACAGGAATCATGCGATCGCTCTTGGCATCGTAACGAGCTGGGTGGAATTTACTGGTGATTTTCTTGATGTTAGCACCACCACGTCCAACGATTGTCCCGATAGCATCAACGTTTGGATTGTGGCTACGAACGGCAACCTTAGTACGGTCACCAGCTTCACGAGCCACACTCATGATTTCGACAGTTCCGTCATACACTTCTGGAATTTCTTGCTCCATCAAACGTTTGATCATTTCTGGATGGCTACGGCTAACAAAGACGTTGACACCACGAGGGTTGTCTTCAACCTTGTAAACGTAGACTTCGATACGGTCGTGGGAAGCAAACACCTCTCCAGGGATTTGGTCTTGTTTTGACAATTGCGCTTCGATGCTGCCAAGGTTGACATAAATAAAGCGGTTGTCAAAACGTTCTACTGTACCAGACATGATTTCTTGTTCATGTTCTTTGTATGTATTATATGTGATGGCACGTGTTTGCTTGCGCATTTTTTCCATGATGGTTTGTTTGGCAGATTGGGCTGCTACACGACCAAACTCAGCTGGTGCTTCTTCAAACTTAATCTTGTCACCAAGCTCATAGGCTGAATTAATAGCAAGGGCATCTTTCAAGCTGATTTCTAAACGGCTATCAAATACTTCATCTACAACTTCACGAACAGTATAGACAGTAAAGTCACCAGTCTTTTCATTGAAGTCAATAGCTACGCTATCTGACTGACCATAGCGTCTGCGATAAGCGGAACGAAGCGACTCTGCTACTGCGTCGATGATGTCTTCTTTTTTGATTCCCTTGTCTTCTTCCAAAATGCGGAAGGCCTCTAGCATTTCTTTACTCATTTTTTCTTCACTTTTGAATCCTCAAAAGCTATCCTTTCTTTTCTATAGTTTTACTGCTAAACGTGCTTTTGATACTAAACTGTATGGAATTTGGACGGTTTTTTTACGAGTTTTGTCCAAATACTCCATGGTCAACTCGTCCTCTTCAAAGGCCAACAAAGTTCCTTCAAAGACTTTTTGTTTATCGATGGCTTGGTAGAGCCCGACATGGATGTATTTCCCAACTGCTCCAGCGACGGCATCCTTGGTTTTCAAAGGACGTTCCAAGCCTGGACTGGTGATTTCTAAGAAATATTGTTCTGGGAAGGGATCAGGCTTGATGGTGTCTAAGACAGGACTGATAATTTCTGTCAGGTCTGCCGTGTCGTTCAAGGTAATTCCTTCCGGTTTATCTACAAAAATACTGAGAATCATGTCACTGCCAATCTTTCCATACTCGATATCCACGAGTTCAAAAGGTGCTTGAATGACAGGTTCTACAACTTCTCTGACTAATTCTACGATTGTTGCGATTGCGTCCACCTCCTCATAAGCAAGAGGCGAAGATATTTCCCCGCCTCTCTTTTTCATATTCTTACTATCAGTATAGCACGTTTGTCAATTTATGTAAAGCATTAGCACTCAAACGGCTGGTTTTTAAGCTATTTCTTAAAATTCTGCCTCAACTCGGTAGATCACTTGACCCTTGTTGGAGAATTTTTGCTCATATTCCGTCATGACATTTCCTTCAAAATCACTGGCATGTAAGTCCAACCAAACTCCGTTCAGTTTCATCCCATACTGAGAAAAACTCACCAGGCTGTACTCAAACAAGCCACGATTGTCTGTCTTGAAATGGATTTCCCCATTCTCAGGCAAGATGCGCTTGAAGGTATCCAAAAAACTCTTGTAGGTCAGACGGCGTTTTTCATGGCGTTTTTTAGGCCAAGGATCTGAAAAGTTTAGGTAGAGACGATCAATTTCACCGTCTTCAAAGTAATCCGTCAAATCTGAACCATCTACCCACAACAACTTGATATTAGGCACTCCAACTTCTAATACCTTATCCAAGGCATAACTTAATACCGACTTTTGGATGTCAATCCCGATATAGTTGATGTTAGGGTTTTGTTTGGCCATTCCTGATACGAAGGCCCCTTTGCCACTTCCAACTTCTACATGAATAGGATGATCATTTCCAAACAAGTCTCGCCATTTCCCTTTAGCTTCCAAGGGATTGAGGACAACATACTGGGGATTAGCCTCTAGTAACTCTGTCGCCCCCTTACGATTTCTAACTCTCATCTTCTCTTTCCATACTTGTCACGGAAGACACGCAAGGCATAAATCTCCCGGTTTACATTATCTAAATCTTGATTTACAAAGTATTTGGTAATCTGGCTCAAGTAAGAATACTGACCATACCAATACAATTTATCTAACACTGTCTGATTGTACTTATAACCGTAATAAGTCAACCAATCATGCCAATGTTGCTCTGGAATATAATGACACAGTATATGCGCCACATCAAACATGCGATCCGTCAGGCGAACCGAGTCCCAATCCACTAGATAAACGAGCCCACTCTCTGTCTCAATCCAATTACTATGACGAAGGTCCCCATGCACAATCGTTGCATGATCTTCCCTAAAACCTGGAACCGTTCTGCGCAAATCATCAATCACCGAATTTAAGTACTGATGTCGTTTCAAGACTTCAGGCGCTTCTTGCTTCCAAGACTGCAACAAGTCTACTGGCGTCTCCATGGTATATCCCAAACGGCTCAACTGCTTCATCAAGGGACGTGAGCGGTGGAGACGCGTCAAGATATTGATGATTTGCTTACGATTCATGTCGTGCGGGGTCAAGATTTGCCCGTCAACCATTCTTGGGCACACATATCACGACCATCCGCTAAACGACGAGTCCATAGTAATTGAGGAGCGATTTGTTCTCTGGCTAGGCCAGGTAGGATTGGAGAGGTGTTCATTTTTACAAAGACGCGCTTCCCATCAGGATAGCTTCCCATATAAGCCTTGCCACTCTTCCCAGGTATAGGGGTCAGCGTTAGCTCATTATCACCCAAGTCCATTTCTTTCCTCCGTATAAAGTTTCCTTACTATTCTACTAGTTTTTGGTCTATTCGTCAACCGCTTCACACCCGATTCCCAAAGAAAAGCATCTCAATTGATTCAGGATATCATTATAGCTTAAAGAAGGCAAGCACCGTCTTCTGCTTACCTTTTCATGATTTTTAGAAATAAGTTAAAAGTGGCAAACTGTTGTAAGACATGTGGACTAGAGTAGAAACCCACAAATTTTGGCTCTTTTTGTAAGCAAAGCCCAGCAACAAGCTCCCAAGTAGATAATAGAAAAACGAAGGCACATCATAAGGTTCATGCATGAAAGAAAAGAGAGAGAGGAAGTCAGTACAAGCCCTAACCAAGAATTTTCAAATATAGCCCCCTGAAGAAGTCCTCTGAACATGAGTTCCTCCTGGATTGGTCCCAAAACTGTAACACTTACAATAAAGGAAAGCGGAAGTCCTTTACTCGTTTCCTCAAGGTATTGAGCCGAGGCACCAGAAGCAACTGAGAAAAAAGCATGATAGCCTATATTTACCAGCACCGTGAGAAGAAAAATTCCAATGAACAGCAAGAGTTGTTTCTTGCTTAAAATCCCAAAAGAAATCATATCAAACCATCTCGCATAGCCAAAACTAAGGAAAAGCAAGAAACTTTTTATAATAATGAATGTGTACTGGTGTTGAAAATAATTCCCTTGATTAATGGAATAACTCGCTGCACCAACGATTGCAAATACTAAAAATCCAAAAAACAAGGCATGACACTTATTGAAAATGGCCATAAAGCTATCCTCCTCAACAAACAAACTTTCCTACAAGTCATCCTTTAGCTCTAGTCTTTCCAAAACAAACCATTTTAGTAACCAAAATCCGATAACATAACCAGCTCCTAAGAATATAGCCATAAAAGCTAACATGGGATTCAGGGAAGAAAAGACCGCCGCAGATACGAAGGTTAACACAAAAACATTAAAGGCAATGGTGTCAGAAGCCAAGACTAGAATATAAGGTGTCAACCAGTCTAAAGTTTTTGAATCTAGAAAAAATAAGTGTTTATACATGATGAACTCCTCTATAGCTAAAAAGCAAGCCTTTTGGTTTTTTCACCCCAAGACCCTATGTAGAAAAGTGAGCAAAAATGGTAAGTTTGCGATGATATTATTAACAATATGAATCACATAAGAAGGATAGATACTCTTCGTATAACGTGTCAGACAGGCAAATAGAAATCCTACTGTCGTATAGACAAAAATATCTGCGAGACTTGGCAAGCTAGAGAAGTGAGGCAAGGAAAATAGGAGTGAAGGAAAGAGAAGATCCAGCCCCCATCTCGAATTCTTAAAGAAGGCATGCTGAAGCAGTCCTCTACACACCAATTCTTCCATCAGAGGTCCTAGTACTATTAAAGTTAGGTAAACACCGAACTCCGCAAAATTGGTCTCACTATAGGCAATAAATAAATTCCAACCTTCGTTTGTTCCCTGAACGTGTTTAGCTGTCAGATAGTTAAAGCATATCAGCACGACAGCTACTAACACCGTCAGAACAGAATAGCTCAACCACTTTTTCCTAGGGATGCGAAAGAGATAAGCATGGCCCGACCTGACCAAAACCCAAACCATCAGACCGATAAAGAGAACACTGATGATGTTTCGGATCCAGATAATATTTCCTACCCAAGACGAGAACTCCCAATAATTGCTCCAAAATTGGGTTGTCCAAAACAATCCAAAAAACAAAAACAAATAAGAAAGAATTGCACTCGTTTTGAAAAGAATAGAGTGTTTTTTCATAGAAATCCCCCTACTATTTACAAGACAACGACTAGCCTAATACCTCCCCTTGCCGGGCTCTACTGCTGCAAGATTAAGAGGACGGTTTGCTCTTTTTAAGACTAACCCGACTACTAGATAATAGATATATTAAGGCATTAAAGATAATGAAAATATGCCCGTAAAATAAAATCAACTTCGCATCCAAACCAAGATAAAGTTTGGCCATCACAAAGATAAGCAAAAGAATTTGAAACCATATCGTTTTTCCAAAAATAAATTTAAAACGGTTTTGAATGTCTGCCTCCTTGATTTGTACCGTCAACCCTTTATTGGTAAGAAGAAAAACTCCTGCTTCAAACAAGGCACTGTAGAGAACAAGCCACCCAATCGATACATTAGAGATTTGTAAAAATGTTCCTAAAAGAATATCCAAAATACTACTCAAGAAAATAACAAGAAATAACCTATATGTCATATTAAATACCTCCATTCACTTATTTCACGGACAGTTTAATAGAGCCTCCTAATAAAAGATTCTGTCAGAAGAGGAAGGCAAGCTACTTTATAATACTTCATGCCCCAAATGAGCAGAAGCACGATAAGCAAGCAGAGAATGGCACCAATATAGGCAATTAATTGCTGATAGAATTCTTCCGCTATGATACCTCTATACAAACAAATAATAGACATAAAGCTTGTCAGGCCGATGAACATGACTTGATTGGTTCTAGGACTAACCAAATCATCATCTTCAAACTCTCTTATCCTCATCTCCCTAGTGAGATAATCAGTGACCAAAATAGAAGCCAAGTTAATAACCACTAAAAGAAATTGGAAAACTAAGGAAAAATTTAAAAACTGACGAGATAAGAATAGATAAGTAGAGACAAGCAGGGGCAACTGCCCTAGGAACAATCTCGTAAGAAAGGTGTTCCGTTTTTTAGCAAGAAAAGTTTTCATTTTTTTGCTCCTTTCTTTTTAGTTAAAGCAAAATAGATCATAACTGCAATTATATAGGCTATGGTATAAAATAGCTGATACCAAATACTCTCCCTAAGCGGATAAAGAAAGATGGACATGATTAGATACAAGATGAAAATAATCAGTATTTTTTTCTTCATAAGATTTCCTCCTAAATGTGTGCTTAATCTTAGATAAGCTACACCCTTTACACTACTAGTATAGCACTCCTTTTGAGCTTAATTCATCCAAATCATGAATGGTCATCAAAACTTCCTAAATTGTAAAAAAATTAAAAAAAGCAAGCATGAAAAACATACTTTCCCCAAGGGAATTTAACAACGTAAAGACCTAAAATTCAAAAGCTACTCACCCTCACTTCCGTCTGTTCTGATATATTCTCATGATTGCAACAAAGATATCAGCTGTCCCACTTGCCAAAAATAGGAGGGTAATGATAATGTTGAGAATTTCAGGCGTACTCCCTATTCTGTTGATAAGACGGAGTAGAGATATAACTGCCAACTGAATCAGGAGTATTGATTCTACATTTACTAATGAAGTCTGTCGGTTTTCAACTGCATATAAAAAGACTGTAGCAAAACACAGGCTATAGCAATCACAAACAGATTGCTCCCTGTTTCTTCTCCCTTGTTCACCACAAACAGCATAAGAAGATTCGATGATATAATCAACGTAGAACAGATGATAAAATAGGATTTCCTATTCATATAGGATATCTATCATACTATAGTATTTTAATTGATGACTGCAGGCAGTACTTCTTTTCACAAATCTTCTAATCATCAACTGACGTCGAGTGAATTGTCAAAACCTGACGAAAGACTTGATTTTGACAGATAGTATTGAGACTAGCATTGGGATAACTTTCCACTATCTTCATAACGGTATAAAGACCAACTCCTCTCTCCTCCCCTTTAGAACTTGCTCCAAAAGAGAAGATTTCAGAAATATCTATGTCCTCTTCTTTGATGGAGTTTTCAATGATAAAGGTCTCCTGTGCCCCATTTTTAAAAAAGGCAATTGAAACGTGAGGTTGACTGGCCTCTGCACTAGCTTCAATAGCATTGTCACAAAGGATAGACACAATGGTTAGAAAATCAAGTAGGCTCATACCCTCAACTTGAATCTCCTCAGGAACCTCGACATTAAAGACAATATCCTTTTCTCTTGCTTTTATAAATTTTCCTGCGAGGAGACTTTTGAGGGAACGGTCACGAATATTCACCAATCGGCCCAGGTCATATTTATTATCCTGCAATTTTTCACTGGAATCCTTCAAGACGGAGTCATAGACCTCTTTTATCTGCCCCATATCCTCCTCTTCAATACCTAGGCGTAAGCTGGTCAAGAGGTTGGCATAATCATGACGAAAGCTCCGAACTTCCTTATAAAGCTCCTCTATATGCCGACTATAGCGTTCCATATCTCTGTAGCGCAGGGCCTGTTCTTGGTTCAGTTTCTCCTGAAGTTTCCTTCAAATAGGTATCCAGCTTCTTGATAACCCCCATAAAAAAGAGCATGTAAAACACTAGGATCAGATGGCGAACAGTCTTTGATTGAATGCTTTGTTCATATTCAAAAAAAGACAGAGTTTCCATAACTAGATAGTAGGTTCCCATTATCCAGTTAATCTTAGTCAGGGACTTTTGAAAACCTTTATCTAGAATCTCCCTTCTCAAACTAGTAAAATCATAGTCCAACCATTTCAAAAAGGCTAGAGAAATGAAGAAATTGAAAATTATTATACATAACCCAGTAAGTGAGTAGCCATCATATACTTGCCCTTGTCCCAAAAATGGAAGCACAAAATAGGAGACTCCTCTATAAAAGAGATTCACCAATATCATTGGAAAGAGACCATAAAAGAAAAGGAGTTTTTTAGGAAGCCCTCTTAACAATAAGAAAGACAAACCGATGCCGTACAAGGGTTCCATAAAATAAGATAGGTAAGTATTTCCTACTATATAGCTAATCATTACAAAAACAAAGGCCAACAGTATCTTAAAAAGAAAGGCCTTAAAAATCCTCTCGAAAGTAAGATCAATTCCATCTACCTTAAAGAAAATGACAATTTCTAGCCCATTAGTAATAAGTGTATACAATAATATCCAAGCAATATTCATAAATTCTCCTAGCTCAATGCAAATTATTGATAGCCTCAGAGACTTCCCTAACCTTATAACGCGCGATTAGACAACTTCCACCATTGGGAAAGAAAAGCAGTTTTTCTTTCTTATCCAAATGCACCACATTTGCAGGATTGATGAGAAAAGAACGATGACACTGCAAGAGACGAGGCTCCTGCTTGAGAACCTCCTCTAGACTCGCCGTAAATTCCAGCCTATCCGTCTTGGTATAGAGAATAACACGATGGGGTCTTGGGGACGTTTCGAAATAGTAAACCTCTTTAAAAGGATACTGGAATTGAGCAAATTTTGATTTAAAGTAAAAGCAATCTTCCGCCAGGCTTTTGCTGTCTTGACTATCGGCATAGAGAAGAGCTGTCTCGATACGAGACTCAAACTCCTCTGCCGACAAGGCCTTATCAATATAGTCCAAAGCAGACACTTGGTAGCGAAAGGACAGAGGCATAAACTCCGAGTGAGTCGTCACAAAGACGATCAGGGCATAAGGATCTCGATCCCGAATCTTTCTTGCCACTTCTAGGCCTTTCATCTCCTCATTTCGAATCTCAATGTCCAAAAAGAAAAGCTGATGCGTACCCTTCTCATGCACCTCTGCCAGAAGTTGGTCTGGCTTGCCAAAGACTTCAAAAGAACTCGGAGTGATATGATGTTCCTTCAAGAGTTTCTCAATCACCGTTTCAATCCTAGCTTGTTGGGAAAAATCATCTTCTAAAACAAATATTCTCATCTTCTTACTCTCCTTCTTTCAACCATTTTTGGCGAATGTCTCTATAGCGACGTCTGGCACACTGAACAGCATATCGATCTTCTTCTCCAAGAAAAAGAGTCTTTGATTGGATATCCATGGATTCTACTCGTTCAAGGTTGACCAGACAATTTCGATGACATCTCGTCAAGGTTTCTCCATATTGTTTTTCAAGATTGCTTAAATTTTGAAATAGATCAAAGCTAGCGTTTTCTGTAACAATCTGCACGGTATGGGCTTTACTTGGATGCGTTTGGATATAGTAGATATCCTTTATGTTTAATTTGAAAATTTCTTTCTCTTTTTGGATGATAATATAGTTCATGGATAAAACCTCCTAAAAAGAGGATAGCATAAGTCTAGAAACTATTTTTCACCAAATCCTAAACGGTTCTCAAAAAAATTCCTAAAAGTGTCAAGTATTCTAAAAAAATATATGATAACCTTACAATTATTTTTATCATAAAAATCCTGCAATTACCATTCAGGAAATTTCAATGATAATTAAAGATTTGAAAGTAGAAAAAGAGTTAAAAGTGATAAGCTATGATTATAGAAAGACAATCACTTGAAACAACTTTAGAACCAGTACAAAGGAGGCATTCTCATGACAGATACAGACCCAATCAAAAGAGCTCAGACTTTGATTACTGACTTAAACAAAGCCTACCAAGTCTGCAAACAGGCAACAGCTGACGATGTCCGCTTTCAGGAACAGCTGGACAATATCCTTGACTTTCTCTCTAAAACTGAGACAGTGGATAATCGATTCTTGATTGAGCTGGAAATTTTACCAGACTTCCAGTCTTCTCCTGGGTCTCAGCGCTCTCAATCCAGATGCTCCCACTCGCGCCGCTTGGCGGGCCTATGACCGTTTCCACTTTGACCAAGTCAAAACCAAACTAAGTCTCTACGGACCAACTATTATCTTGTAGAAAATAAAAGAAGCTGAGACAGAACTCAACTTCTTTTTTTAGTGTCCTATAAGTAAGATTAATCCTGCATCTGACGTTTTACCTGATAAGGCAAATACAAGACTTGTAAAACCAGTCCAGCTCCAAGCAGGGCTAGAAGGGCTAGTTTTTCTTGGAGGGTAATCAAACCAACTATCAGTTGAACCATTAAAACAAAACCTGTCAATCCTCGGATAACTTCCTGTAGTCCCTTCTCTTTTTCACCCTTTTCTAAAGGAAAGAGCTGGGTCAAATACTGGTAGTCAAAAGCACGATAGAGAGCCAACAACTGGAAGAGCATAAGGTAATTAAATAGGACAACCACTGCTGTCGCAATCCAAGATTGCTCAATAAAGATCTCAGCTAACAAGGATAGGAGTAAGAGTCGGAGACTGAGGGCAAAGAGGTCTCCATTTCGCAGATAAGAACGAAGATAGAGGTTTTGCCAGATTTTGCCAGGTACCTTCTGAACAGCATTTAAGATAAAGTCTAGATAAGCGCGACGCTTGACACTATTTGAAACGCCCTTGACCTGAGTAAAGAGAGCAAAGAAACGAAGCAAGACTTGCTTGCGCTTGCTTTCTTGGGCAATGACATAGTCCCAGTCCAGCCCAGTTTCAGTGAAAAATTTACTAGCTTTGTGGCGAAAGAGGAGGTATTTCCCAGTCCCCAATAAAAGCACATAGACGAGAAAGACTGGCAGGCCATAGCCCATGGCTAAAAATAAGGGTATAAACAAGAGTAAAAAGAGGGTTTGAACAATTGTCCAGAAAACCAATGAACGCAACATCTGTCCTTTGAGGTGTGACTTGACCTCCTCTTCACTGACCAAGAGAAAGAGCTTGTCAGGTACTTCCATGTAAGTAGCGATCCCTCCCCAAGCCAAAAGCAAGGCAGATACAATTCCCAAAAACAAGAGGATGGGCCAATGATTTTCAGGAAAATCTTGCAAGAGTTGACTGTACTGGTAGGCTAGAAAACCGATGAGAACCAGCAGGAATAGGACAAAGTGGTCATTGAAGACATAACGCAGATAACCGACACACTCCTTACGAAAAGCCTGCTTTCGCTTTAAAAACAAGTCTTTCATAGCTCCTCCTCTTTGGTCAGAGCCAAGTAAATGTCATTCAAACTCGCTTCAGGCATGTCAAAGGCCTCGCGGAGTTGCTGGAGGTTGCCCTGAGCCCGCACCTCTCCCTTGTGGAGAATAACAAAGGCGTCACACATTTTTTCCGCAGAGTCCAGCACGTGGGTACTCATGAGGATGGACTTGCCTTTTTTCTTTTCCACTTCCAAAAGCTGAATCAAGTCGGCAATCGCCAAGGGATCGAGGCCAAGAAAAGGCTCATCCACGATGAAAAGACTCGGATCCACGACAAATGCACAGATAATCATGACCTTCTGCTTCATCCCTTTGGAGAAATGGACCGGAAACCAGTCTAATTTGGTCCAGACGAAACATCTTTAACAAAGATTCCACTCGCTCAAAAGCTATTTTCTGATCGATACCATAAGCCATTGCCACCGTTTCGATATGCTCTCTGAGAGTCAATTCCTCATATAAGCTAGGCGTTTCCGGGATGTAGCCAATTTGCTTGCGGTAGTTGGTCGCATCTTCTTGCAGGGTCAGGCCATTGATATTGATGGAACCACTATAAGGTGTCAAAAGACCGATAATTTCATTAATCGTCGTTGATTTTCCAGCACCGTTGAGACCAATCAAACCGACCAACTGCCCACTTTCGACTGTAAAGGACACATCTTTCAAGACAGGGACGTGAACATAGCCACCTGTCAGGTTTTTAATTTCTAACATATTTTCTCCGAATCTGGTATAATGTAGCTATATTATATCAAAATTCAATACAGTAGAGGTGGATTTTATGTCAGATTGCATTTTTTGTAAGATTATTGCAGGGGAGATTCCTGCTTCAAAAGTATACGAAGATGAGCAGATCCTTGCCTTTCTTGATATCTCTCAAGTAACGCCTGGACACACCCTCATTGTACCAAAAGAACATTATCGCAATCTTTTGGAGATGGACGCTACTAGCGCCAGCCAACTATTTGCCCAAGTGCCAACAGTGGCTCAAAAAGTTATGAAAGCTACCAAGGCTGCTGGTATGAATATCATCGCCAACTGCGAGGAAGTTGCTGGTCAAACGGTCTTTCATACTCACGTGCACCTCGTACCTCGCTACGGTGCAGAAGATGACCTTAAGATTGACTTTATCGCCCACGAACCAGACTTTGACAAACTTGCCCAAGTCGCTGAAACCATTAGAAACACCTAAGGAGTTGCCATGAAACTATCAAATCTACTGCTATTTGCAGGAGCTGCAGCTGGAAGTTATTTGTTGTGAAAAATCGCCAAGCCATTCAGGATGAAGTGCTAGATACAACTAACCGCATCGAAGCTATCAAGGATGATTTGGATATCATCCAAAACAGCCTACAAATCATCGACCAACAAAAAGCCCTTATCAAGGAATACCAAAAAGATTTAACCTATAAATTCAAAGTCTTGGAAAAAGATTTCCAAACCAGAATGGCGATCCTCCAAGAAGAAAAACAAGAATGAGAAATCCTCCAACTTTCCTTAAATCCATTTTGGATTACTAGATTCGAACAGAAAAGGGAGGGAGTGAAAATGAAACAGTTTTTAAAAGTTCTAGCGAAGGTCATCGCGATCCCTTGTGGCTGTCTCTGCCTTCTTGCGGCCCTAGCATTTCTACTACTGATGAATCTTTTCAAGGCTTCACCGAGTGACATCCACGAGGGGAATGAAGCCTTAAAACAAATCTTTATCTCCCTTGACATGCCTCCTAAGAAAGTAGAATCAAATGGACACTATCAATTCGAGGGTGGAGGCTTAAATTTTTATGTTACTTTCTCAGATGAGGTTATCAATAGTCACACCGTCCTAAAAGAAAGTCCAAAACTCACCAAAAACCGACTCGAAGTCTATGTCCTACAGACAGGAGAGATTTCATACTATAAAGTAGGGGATAACTTGTTCAATCATGGTTTAATACAATTTTTAGAGGAGGAGGGCGAGAAGTATCTCCAAGAAATCGGAAAGAAATTTAATCCCAATTACTCAATTCTCTTTTGGAATGATCAGGAAAGTCTAAAAAAGGGAATCGTATTCTATGAAAAAGCCTTGACCTTGGTAGATATTCAGGATAATTCGGCAATCAAGCACATTGATACCGTCACCGTTAAGCCAGGTAAAGAAGCGGAAATCAAGCAACTCATCCGGGAGATGGATGCAGCTGGCCTGCTTACTCAAAAGTATAAATAGCAGGCTAACTGGAAAATGATTTTTCGATGCTAAATTTTCAAAGATAACGCAAAAAGAGCCAATCGGCTCTTTTTACTTTATTCTCCTTCAAAGGCATCTTTTATATGCTCAAAGAAGCCTTTTTTCTTTGGATTGACTTTCAAATCACCCGCAGCTGCGAATTCTTTAAGCGCAGCTTTTTGACGATCATTCAAACCTGTCGGAGTTACAACATTAACGGTAACGTATTGGTCACCAACAGCACCACCACGAAGGCTCGGAGCACCCTTGCCACGTAGACGGAATTTCTTGCCAGTCTGAGTTCCCTCTGGAATGACCAATTCAACGTCACCATGCACAGTTGGAATTTCCACAGTATCACCAAGGGCTGCTTGAACAATATTAAGGTTCAGCTTGTAGAAAATAGTTGTTCCTTCACGTTCAAACTTATCACTGGCTTCAACTGAAACCACCACATACAAGTCCCCGTAAGGGCCACCGTTAAGCCTGCTTCACCTTGACCAGCTAGGCGGATTTGTTGGCCTGTTTCCACACCAGCAGGGATTTTTACATGTACGCTATGAGCTTGTTTTTCATGACCTGTTCCGTGACAGGTAGTACATGGGTCTTTAATTTCTTTTCCTCGACCATGACAGACATCACAGGTTACTTGGCGACGCATCATACCAAGAGGAGTCTGCGTATCAACGTTAATGACACCTGCACCATGACAGCGTCCACAGGTGACTGGACTTGTTCCTGGCTTAGCACCAGATCCGTTACATGTACGACAGCTTGCTTCACGGTTGTATTTCACTTCTTTTTCCGTTCCGAAGATAGCTTCTTCAAAAGTCAAATTCACACGGTACTGGAGGTCATCCCCTTGACGAGGGGCGTTTGGATTGCGCGAAGCTCCGCCTCCACCGAAGAAACTTGAGAAGATATCTTCAAAACCACCGAAGCCACTTGCTCCGTCAAAACCACCGAAACCGCCAGTACCACCAAAGCCACCGTTGGCACCTGCAGCACCATATTGGTCGTAGGCTGCACGTTTTTGGTCGTCACTCAAAGTCTCATAGGCTTCTTGAACTTCCTTGTACTTTTCCTCAGCACCAGGCTCCTTGTTGATATCTGGGTGATATTTTTTAGAAAGCTTACGATAAGCCTTTTTGATCTCGTCTGCCGAAGCGTTTTTTGACACCCCCAGACGATCATAAAATTCAGTATTGTTCATACAAGATACTAAGAGCGAACAGAAAGCGACTGAAATTTAGGAAACCGACAAGAAATCCTGATTTCTTAGGAGGTTTATCTAATTTCCAAGCTTTCCGCTCGAGTTCAATTACGAACACCCTTATTCCTTTCTGTTAATATTACGGAACGAAACCACGATTTAGGTCGGGTTCAATTCCCTTCTGTTATATTATAAATAAGATTCAGTCCCCTTTTACCGAAAAACAGAGGCTGGGTTGCAACCTCTGGATTTCTTCTTATCATTACGACGTTCGAGTTTTAAAAATCAAACTAGCAATGCTTAACTGAGTTTCGGCTAAAAACTTCGGAAAAAAGATAAGCCATCTTTTGTGCATCGCACAAGGCGATGGCTTCCTATTTTTCTTTCGTTTTCTTAACGCCTCAACATCTTACTTTTCAGTAAACTCTCCGTCTACGACGTCATCGCCTGCGTTTCCTGTTGCTTGTGCGCCTTCTGCTCCTGCTTGTGCTTGAGCTTGTTGAGCTGCTGCGGCTTGTTCGTAGAGTTTAACAGCAAGTCCTTGAGCTTTTTCGTTCAATGCTTCGAGTTTAGCTTTCATGTCATCCAAGTTATTGTCTTCTTGTGCTTTCTTAAGGTCATCAAGGGCAGCTTGGGCAGCATCGCGTTCTGCGTCAAAGCCTTTACCTTCAGTTTCCTTGATTGTCTTTTCAGTCGCAAAGATTGCTTGGTCTACTTCGTTACGAAGGTCTACTTCTTCTTTACGTTTCTTATCTGCTTCAGCGTTCGCTTCGGCATCTTTCATCATACGGTCGATTTCTTCATCAGTCAAGCCAGAATTTGATTGGATAACGATTGTTTGTTCTTTTTGAGTTCCAAGGTCTTTGGCCTTAACAGATACGATACCGTTCTTGTCGATGTCAAATGTTACTTCGATTTGAGGAATTCCACGAGGGGCAGCTGGAATGTCAGTCAATTGGAAACGTCCAAGAGTCTTGTTGTCTGCTGCCATTGGGCGTTCACCTTGAAGAACGTGGATATCAACGGCTGGTTGGTTGTCTGCTGCAGTTGAGAAGACTTGTGATTTAGATGTTGGAATTGTTGTGTTGCGCTCGATGAGTTTTGTAAATACTCCACCCATTGTTTCAATACCAAGTGACAATGGTGTTACGTCAAGAAGAACAACGTCTTTGACATCACCAGTGATGACACCACCTTGGATAGCCGCACCCATAGCAACTACTTCGTCAGGGTTCACTGATTTGTTTGGTTCTTTACCAGTTTCAGCCTTAACAGCTTCTACAACGGCTGGGATACGAGTTGAACCACCGACAAGAATCACTTCGTCAATATCTGACAAGCTCAAACCTGCATCTGAAAGGGCTTGACGAACTGGAACTTTGGTACGTTCTACAAGGTCACGAGTCAAATCGTCAAATTTAGCACGAGTCAAAGTCATTCCAAGTGAAGAGGTCCAGCTTCACCTGCAGTGATGAATGGCAAGCTAATTTGAGTAGAAGTTACACCTGAAAGGTCTTTCTTGGCTTTTTCAGCTGCATCTTTCAAACGTTGAAGAGCCATCTTGTCTGTTGACAAGTCGATACCGTTCTCTTTCTTGAATTCTGCTACCATGTGGTCGATAATCTTTTGGTCAAAGTCGTCACCACCGAGTTTGTTGTCCCCTGCAGTTGCCAATACATCAAAGACACCGTCACCGAGTTCAAGGATAGAGACGTCGAATGTACCGCCACCAAGGTCGAATACCAAGATTTTTTCTTCCTTATCAGTCTTGTCCAAACCGTAAGCAAGAGCTGCTGCAGTTGGTTCGTTAACGATACGTTCTACTTCAAGACCAGCGATTTTACCAGCATCTTTTGTTGCTTGACGTTGAGCATCGTTAAAGTAGGCTGGAACTGTGATAACAGCCTTGGTTACTTTTTCACCAAGATATTCTTCAGCATAACCTTTCAAGTATTGAAGGATCATAGCTGAGATTTCTTGTGGAGTGTATTCTTTACCGTTCGCAGAAACTTTCAGAAGTACCCATCTTAGACTTGATAGAGATAACAGTATCTGGGTTAGTTACTGCTTGACGTTTTGCAGCGTCACCAACAATGATTTCTCCGTTTTTGAATGACACTACAGACGGAGTTGTACGGTTTCCTTCTGGATTTGCGATGATTTTGCTTTCAGTTCCTTCAAGAACTGCAACTGCTGAGTTTGTTGTACCTAAGTCAATACCGATAATTTTAGACATGTGTTTTTCTCCTTATTATTTTAATTCTAATTTTGATTTTTCTTGATATTCCCCTTAAGTGGTGGGGACGTGAGCAACTCCCTACGGGATTTCATCACTTATTTTTGAGCCTATTGTCTCAAAAATCCCCTGCTTCAGTAGCATAAGCTACTGAAACTTTCACCACGGCGGGAAATATCTTCCTTGCAAGCCTCCGGCTTGCCTCTTAACTTTCTTCATAGTTTATTGTCGTTTCGGACAAGTTTTTTAAGTTCTCTAGCCTAGTTGTAGACAACGACCATGGCTGGTCTTAGGATGCGGTCATGGAGTTTGTAGCCTTTTTGGAAGACTTGGGCAATGGTATCTGCTGGATGCTCGTCATCTGCTGGAACGGTTTGGATGGCCATGTGATAGTTATGGTCAAATGCTCCGTCCGCCGCGATTTCTTCAATTCCTTCTTCTTTCAAAGCATGAATCAAGCTTTCTTGCACCATCTCCAATCCTTTTTTGACGTCGTCTGTCAAACCTTCAACGGCAAGGGCACGTTCTAGGTTGTCGAGCGATGGTAAGATTGCTTTTGCCAAGTCTTGACTGCGATAGCGTTGCAAGTTTTGACGCTCTTCATTGGCACGACGTTGGATATTTTGCATTTCTGCATGTGCACGAAGGTATTTGTTTTCGAACTCGTCCGCACGTTCATTAGCCAAGTCCAACTCGGACTTTTCAGGAGTTGTTTCTTCTACCGTTTCAACAACTTCCTCTTCTTTTACTTCTTCGTTTTTTATTTCCTCAGACATTTTTCGCCTCCTTTTTAGGAATTTATGTAATTTCATGTTCAACTCACCTCATAATGATTACTACTCAAATAGCGGTAGAAATCTGTGAGTTTCATAGTTAAGACTCGATTGACCACATTGAGTTGGTTGATTAGTTGCTGGTAGTCCAGATTGACTGGACCGATAATCGCCAGAATTCCAAAACCACGATAAGGGATAAGGAATTTACTGCTAATCACTGCTAGATCAGCTAGACAGGATTCTTGACTATCTGCAACACGGATATTTTGCATCTGATCTTCATGCAGACCTTCACGAATCTCCAGAGCCACCTTTTGCGGTTGGTCAAAGAACTGATAGGCTGCTAGATTGGCAAAATTCAAGAGATTGACCTTGCCCGCCACCACAATGTTTTCATTGAACATTTCCTTAAAAATGTGTTCAAAGAGATCCATAACATTGTCCGTTGTTGTAAAGTAACGCTGGATAATCTGCGGAATCTCCGTCCGAATCTTGTAGTGAATATCCAGAACGGTGTGACCGAGGAAACGTTCCTGAATGATGGTCTTCAGTTTCAGCAAATCCTCTTGCAAGAAATTCCTTGGAATCAGAAACTGACTGGTAACCGTTCGAGACTCGTCTAGGGTGAAAACTGCAAGAGCAGTATGTTGTCCTAGAACGACAATATCGAAAGCTGTCAGGCGCTGTCTACTTGGCTCAACATCCAGAGCCACTACCGTACAGCCACTTAGGTCTGTTAGTAGATTGGCAGCCTCTTGCAGAATATCCTCCAGTTTGAAAAATTCCTGATCAAAGGCTTTAACAATCTCATAAACCTCATTTTCAGCCAGTCGGTCAAAATCCAGTGAATGTTTTACATAGTACTGAAAACCAGCGACACTTGGCATCCGACCACTAGAAGTATGAGCTTTCTCAAGCAAACCTTGCTTTTCTAGAGCCGCCATATCATTACGAATGGTTGCACTGCTAGAGTTAATAGACTCTTGTAGTGCTTTGGATCCGACAGGTTCGTGCGTTTTGGTAAAGATGTCAATAATCAGATTTAAAATATCCTGCTGACGCTCTGTAACCATCTCATCACTCCCCTCTATCAGATTGATTAGCACTCGATACACCTAAGTGCTAACTTATGATTCTATTATACACCCTTAAAAGAGAATGTCAAGACAAAAACTCAAAAAATTAGCACTCTTTTATCAAGAGTGCTAAAAATCAGTCTAAAGACCTAGAAACTTACCTTCCATCTACTCGGTATTTCCTTCTAAGCCTGAAAAAACCATAGAATAGATAAGAAATTATAAAGGCATATAGAGCAAAAATGACGAAGAAAGATTGCGACAGTTCTTCTCGAAACAAACTCATACAAACAACAAGACCACCCGAGAAAGCAGCTGTACATGAACGAAGTCTATACCGCATAACTTCCCACCTGAGAGTCTTACTCATATAGACTTGATCCTCTAGAAGTAAATCAGAAGATGATTGACGAAGAATTGAACAAGAACCTGTTTCTATCAATTCCCAACCTCTATTTCTGAGATCTTGCAGTTCATGCTTATACTTTTTAAGAAATCTAGAATCATAGATACGGTAGATGATATCTTCCGGTTGACATTGGTCAAAATAGAAAAAACCAAAACAACTAGTTCTATACCTCCAACCTTTCAAATGCATCTCATGTAAATATTCTTCTTCCTTGTCCAAATCAACAATGGTGAAAACTCGAAATTGTGCTTTACTTTTCATAATCCTTCCTCCCAATTAGAAAACATACATTGTTTTATTTATCAGATAATACTTTCCATTTTTGAAACAATTTCCAAAGAATATAAGAAATCTGAATCGCAAATACTATCAATAAAACACCATCTATTATGAAAATCAAAAACAATTCCCAACTAAAAGAACTAACTCCACTGACAAACTTTGAGAAAACCGGTAGTAGAGCTGAAAATAGAAGCAAGATAGGAAGCATCCGCATTGTTAAAATACGTTTGACCATAGCTAACCTCCCGGCCGCATCGTTATAAATTTCAAATTCCGCATCCGATTCAATTTGAGAATAAGGCTTACTAAAGTAGGAAACTATTAAAGTCTGTAATATGCTCCCAGCCACAGTCTTTAAATAGTTGTAAATAAGAGGCTCTCTCTGATTTTTTCATGGGATAAAAGTCCAACTGATAAGACACCTGCTCAGGCTGACACTCTTCAAAAGTATACTTAACTGCAACTAATAAGATAGAGTAGCTTACTCTCTTAAGTTTCCAGCCCTCAGCATGCATTTTTCTAAGATATAAAGCCTCTCTATCATAATCCGCAATGGTAGCAATTCTATAAACAACCTTCTTTTCCATCATCCTCCCTCCCGACTATTTCTGTAGAGTCGTTCAATACGTTTCAATTCAATATCTAAGACTTTTCGTCCCAAGTCTGTAATCTGATAGATTTTCCGTTTTTCTTCTTCTCGGACAAAGAAAATCAAACCATCCTTTTCCATCTTTGACAAGGTTCCATACATAGTTCCAGGACTAATCAAGACTTGCGAATCTGTCATCTCCTTGACCTTTTGGGTAATACTATAACCATGACCTTCCTTTTGCAGACAGAACAAGATATAAAAACCCGTTTCCGTCATGGGAAGGTAAACACGCCTGATCTTATCCGTTAATTCCATTTACAACCACCTCCAATGCAGTTCGATATATCGCATTTCGTTATACTAAATATATCACACCTCGATATAAAACGCAAGAAAAAAGATCACCCTCGGGCAATCTTTCTTCTATATTAGTAAAGGTCTAGATAATTATCAACTTCCCATTGTGACACAAAGGTTGCATAAGTAGCCCATTCGATACGCTTGGCTTCAAGGAAGCTTGTGTAGATGTGTTCACCTAAGGCAGCCTTAACCACTTCATCTTCAGTCAAAGCTTTCAAAGCGTTGTGAAGCGTTGATGGAAGGTCTGTGATTCCAGCTTCCCTACGCTCTTCTGCTGTCATGATGTAGATATTTTCTTCGATTGGAGCTGGTGCTTCGATTTTGTTTTCAATACCGTGCAAACCAACTTCCAAAAGAACTGCCATAGCGATGTATGGGTTTGCCATTGGATCCACTGAACGCAACTCAAGACGAGTTCCCATACCACGTGAAGCAGGCACGCGCACAAGTGGCGAACGGTTACGACCAGCCCAAGCAATGTAAACAGGCGCTTCATAACCTGGAACCAAACGTTTGTATGAGTTAACTGTTGGGTTCATGATGGCAGTATAGTTGTAGGCATGCTTGATCAAACCGCCAAGGAAATGGTAGGCCGTTTCTGACAACTGCATTCCTTTTGGATCATTTGGATCAAAGAAGGCATTATTCCCATCCGCATCAAACAAGGACATATTACAGTGCATACCTGATCCAGCAATACCAAATTTTGGTTTCGCCATAAAGGTTGCGTAAAGCCCATGTTTACGAGCAATGGTTTTAACAACGAGCTTAAAGATTTGAATCTTATCACAAGCGCGGAGGACTTCATCATACTTGAAGTCAATTTCATGTTGTCCAACTGCAACCTCGTGGTGACTCGCTTCTACTTCAAATCCCATTTTGGTCAAGACATTCACAATCTCACGACGTGTATTGTCCGCAAGGTCAGTAGGCGCCAAATCAAAATAGCCACCCTTGTCATTTACTTCAAGAGTTGGATCCCCATTTTCATCCAGCTTAAATAGGAAGAATTCTGGCTCTGGACCAAGGTTGAAGGATTTGAATCCTACTTCTTCCATATGACGAAGTGCACGCTTCAGATTACCACGAGGGTCACCTGCAAATGGTTCGCCTTCTGTTGTATAAACATCACAGATCAAACCTGCAACACTTCCATTTTCATCTCCCCAAGGGAAGACTGTCCATGTATCCAAGTCTGGGTACAAGTACATATCTGACTCATTGATACGTACAAAACCTTCAATAGAAGATCCATCAAACATGGCTTTGTTTGACAAGACCTTGTCTAGTTGTTCATCTGTAGCAGGAATTTCGACGTTTTTCATAGTTCCCAGAATATCTGAAAACATGAGACGGATAAAGGTAACATTTTTTTCCTTGACTTCACGACGAATATCTGCAGCTGTGATTGGCATGAGTTTTCTCCTTAATGTATGACTACTTGCGATTACCTAACCGCGACCAAAAAGCGACTGTGCTGAAGCAAAGCGTCCTTGTTGGAGGAGCTCATTATGAAGCGCACGACGCACCTCCGTTGGGCTCACTGATTTCTTGGATTTCGCCTCACGTTCAGCATATTTTTTCTTAATAGCAGCGATATTGAAACCTTCAGAGATATAATCTTTGATTTCAAGCAAACGATCCATGTCATTCAAAGAATACATACGACGGTTCCCTTCGTTTCGATCAGGCTTTATCAACTCTTGATCTTCATAATAACGAATCTGACGCGCCGAGAGATCGGTCAACTTCATCACACTACCGATAGGAAAAACAGCCATATTTCGACGAAATTCTCTTTCCTTCATTTACAATTTCCTTCTTTCTGTCTATTATAGTCTAAAAAAGCACATACGTCAATCAATAATGTTATAAAATGTAACATTATTTTCTTTTTTTCTCCAAAAGATTTCTAAAACGTTCAATATCATAATTTACGAGTATGGCCACAAAAACACCCATAAATGTTTCAAATACACGCGCAAATACGTACAAAAATGTTTCTCCGCTTGGTATTGATAGGGTAATGATCAACATAGCTGCTACACCGCCGATAACTCCCGCTTTGTTGTTCATAGCAACATTTGTCATAATGGTTAACATGGTGCAAATCGGAACAACCAGCAAGGTCACCCAAAAAGCTTCTTGAAATAGAGTGTTTAAGAGGAAGAAAACAAGAGCGTAGAAACCTCCGATACTGTTTCCTAGAATGCGTGATGTTCCAAAATGAACGCTCTTATCAAAACTCTCTCTCAAACTAAAGACTGCTGTCAAAGCCCCAATTTGAAGTCCCTTCCAACCAAAAAAACCAAAAATCAAGAGAACTAGAAAAACAGCAATACCGGTTTTAAAGGTTCGTAAACCAAGCCTGAACTGTGACTTATCAAATTTATATTTTTTAAAATAACCCATAATCTCAACTTTCTATTTCCATTTTATCATAAATTAGTTGATTTTATGAGCCAAAATCAATCGGAAACGTTTTTAATTCAAGCTACAAGAAAAAGAGGACACAAAGTTCCTCTTTTCATCATTTCATTTACAAAAGCTTATTTTTCTGTCAAGGCCGCAAGTCCTGGCAATACTTTACCTTCGAGAAGTTCCATCGATGCTCCACCACCAGTAGAGATCCATGAGAACTTGTCTGCGCGACCAAGGTTGATAGCTGCGGCAGCTGAGTCACCACCACCGATGATTGATTTCACGCCTGGTTGTTTTACGATAGCGTCCATGACACCGATTGTACCAGCTTGGAAGTCAGGGTTTTCAAATACACCCATTGGTCCGTTCCATACAACTGTTTTGGCACCAGTCAAAGCTTCGTCAAATTTAGCGATTGATTTTGGACCGATATCCAAACCAAGGAAGCCTGGATCAACTGCTTCACCTTCAGTGTCTTTCACTTCAGTGTAGTCAGCAAATGCGTTTGCTTCTTTTGAGTCAACTGGCAAGATCAATTTGCCGTTTGCTTTTTCAAGAAGAGCTTTAGCGACATCCAATTTGTCTTCTTCTACAAGTGAGTTACCGATTTCGATACCTTGAGCTTTGTAGAATGTGTAAGTCATCCCACCACCGATAAGAACTTTATCAGCTTTTTCAAGCAAGTTTTCGATAACACCGATCTTGTCTGAAACTTTTGAACCACCAAGGATAGCCACGAATGGACGTTCTGGAGCTTCAACAGCTTCTTGGATATAGGCAATTTCGTTCTCAAGAAGGAATCCAGCAACTGCTTTTTCAACGTTTGCTGAGATACCAACGTTAGATGCGTGTGCACGGTGAGCTGTACCGAATGCATCGTTTACGAAGATACCATCTCCAAGAGATGCCCAGTATTTACCAAGTTCAGGATCATTTTTAGATTCTTTCTTGCCGTCAACATCTTCGAAACGAGTGTTTTCAACCAAGAGAACTTGTCCATCTTCAAGAGCGTTAACAGCGGCTTCCAATTCAGCACCACGTGTAACACCTGGGATAAATTTAACTTCTTGTCCCAATTTAGCAGCCAAGTCAGCAGCTACAGGAGCAAGTGATTTACCTTCTTTGTCTGCTTCTTCTTTTACACGTCCAAGGTGAGAGAAGAGGATTGCACGTCCACCTTGTTCAAGGATGTACTTGATAGTTGGAAGAGCTGCAGTGATACGGTTGTCATTGGTAATCACGCCATCTTTAACAGGTACGTTGAAGTCAACACGAACGAGAACTTTTTTCCCTTTCAAGTCAACGTCTTTAACAGTCAATTTTGCCATTAGATATGACTCCTTCTTTTTTTATACGTGTTAATTATATCACAAAATCCGCAAAAGAGATAGAAAAACCCTAAACTTTTCTTGTTCATTCTTCTATCTATTAACCTAAAAACCTAGGATTTCAGTAAGGGAAATAGAAATTTTCACATAATTCGGTTGGAATAATTTAGGAAAATCTCTTGATTGATCTGCCTAATTACTTCTATACCATTCTTTTTTTCTAACATTTTAATCCTTAATATTCCAAACTCTACAGTCCTTCTTTTTGAATTGCTAGGTTTCTTATTATACAATATAACTAAAAATAGTTTCTTCAGTTTGTGCTATTTGAGATTAAAAGAAGGGGAATTGCTACCATGAAATTAGAAAGACTAATCTATATTTTACTGTCTCTTTTAAATAAGAAGAGGATAACAGCTAAAGAGATTGCAGAGAGGTTTGAAATATCTACTCGAACTGTATATAGGGACATGGATACACTCAGTTTAGCAGGAATCCCAATCTATTCGGAACGTGGAGATAAGGGAGGTTTCTATATACCAAGCGACTATAAGATAGACAGAAACTTTCACTGAGGAAGAGAGACAGTTTATCATTAATATGAGCCAAAATGTTAGTAAAATCGTTGGTCATTCAAGTCTTGACAGTATCGAACACAAGCTGTCTTCTCAAGAAATTACAAGAGCAAACAGTCCTTTTTACTTTGATCTCAGTTCCTGGACTCTTAATACAAATTATTTACTAGAAATTGAGGAAGCGATACAAACTGAACAGATGATTTCTTTTTCTTACTATTCGAAAAAACAAGAGAAAAGTCAGCGAACAGTTATTCCATACAGATTGATCTATAAACTGAATGCTTGGTATGTTATCGGTTACTGCTTAGAAAAATTAGATTTTCGTATTTTTAAATTAACTCGAATTCGTGAACTAGAACTAGTGGAGATAAAAGATAAACCATTCGATTATCCACGTTTATCTCAAGAAAAGTTAGAGCTTTTTTTAAATCCCCCAAAACATAAAGTGGAGGGGCAAAGAGAAGAAATCGAACTAGTTTTTACAAGATTTGCACTCCCAAAAATCTACGATCACTTCACGGAAGAAGAAATCAGAGTCGAGGACGAAATAATAAAAGTTCAGGCATTCAGAGCTTTAACTCCTGCATTTTTTGATTTACTCTTAAGCTTTGGTTATCAAGTAAAGGTCATATCTCCAAGTCACTTACAAAATCTACTGGTCAGTACTCTCAAAAAAAATCTTCAGCAATATGACAACCTGTAGTCATATTGCCTTTTGTATACTCTTAAGTGGGCAAAATATTTCATGATATTCATCATAGCCCAATTATTTTACAGGAGGTTCCAAATGGATACAAAAACACTTGCGGAAAGCTATTTTACGGCAGTAAATGAGGGAGGCTGGGAAGATTTCGTAGCTGAAAACTTTGATTATGGCATGTGCGATAGTATAGAAATTCGACAAGGACGTGATATTTATTTGCAAGGCGCAGGCCAATTCTATGCTTTGAGCCAGCATCTTGAAGTGACGCAATTACTTGTTGATGGTCGAACAGTCTCAGCTTTAAATCGCTACCATCTACATTCTCCTCAAGGAAAAGAACTCGAACTGGATGTCGCAGAATTTTTGAAATTCGATGAGTTTGATAAATTAGTTGCATCCAATATTTATTTCGACACCTATCGTTTTCAAAAATTTATCCAAGGAATTGAATAACAAAAATCTAGCTTCAAATTTACTCTTCAATTTCAAAACTAAAAACAAGGTCTGACTAATCTACAGTCAAACCTTGTTTTTTTATTTTTATGAGAAAATCCAAGATTCGTAAATCTGATTAGTCTTCTCTCTTCTTTCCAGCAAGCAATCCGTAGCCACTCATTAGTCCGAGGAGTCCTAGCGCTACTAGACTAGCATCTCTTGTCGCTCCCGTATTTGGGAGCTCTCTGTTTGTTTCTTCAACTTTTGCTGGTGTTGCTGAGAGCGCTTGATCCCTTGTTTGTGAGACTTGCTCTTCTTTCGTTCCAACTTCAACAATTTCTGGAAGGGCTTCCTTGAGAATCTCAGTAGAATGAAGGGTGCGTTTGCCCTGAGCATCAACTTCTACAAAGCGACGAACTTGACCTTCAACGCCTGCTGAACTAGCTGGCGTTTGCCTTTGAGAAGGGCTGCATTTGGTCGTTCCTGATGTTCGAAGGCAACTGAAACTTCTTCAACTTCCAGTTTCGGAGTTTCTAGAACTAAATCTTTCACCCCTTCAGCTGGTTGGTTGCTTGATAGAACTTTTGTACCAACTTCGGTGATTTCTGGAAGAGCTTCCTTGAGAACCTCAGTTGAGCGAAGGGTGCGTTTGCCTTGGACATCTACTTCTACTAGACGACGAATTTTCCCTTCTTCTCCTTTTTGGACAAGTTGACGTTGACCTTTCAGAAGATCCACATTTTGTCTTTCTTGACGTTCAAAGGCTGTTGTTTCAGTTTCCACAACTAGTTCAGGGAGGGCTTCAACTGTTGGGGTCACTTCATTTGGATCCATGCTACCAACATGATGGCTTTCTTCTGCAGGAGCTAGTTTCTTATTCAGCTTTTCTTTCATGTCCGCAAAAGCCTGTGGAGTTGGCATCTCTGAAGCCAACAAAGTTTCTGCTTGGTCAATCAATTCAGCTTTAGGATCTTTTTCACGGACGGATTCGAGCAAGCCTTCCAACTCTTCTCTAGCAGTCTGATAACGTTGATTTCCATCCAAGGCTGTCCCTGCTTGTTTCAACTCATTCAAAGCCCGATTGACTTCTTCTTGGCTAGCATTATGGTTTTCTGCTACAGCTTTCGCAGCATTGAGCTTCTCTACTAACGCTTCTTGTTTGACCTCACTTGAGAAGGTGTAGGCAAGGGTTGACTGACGGCCTTGGGCAGCAGTAATTTCTTGTTTGAGGTACTCGTCGTTGACAGCTGCTTTTGGAGAAACCAAGACATCGAACTCAGCTGTGTGTCCCTTGTAATGAAGAGTCAAGGTCTGACGACCAGTCTTTTGAGCATCGTAGCCCGTAATTTCAACACCTTGATCTGTGAAGGCATGGCTTTCTTCTGTCTCATCATCATAGAGAACTCCAAAGCGACCTTCTGCAAGATCCAGTTGATCTCCAACTAGATAGTCTGTTTTTGGTTTCTTAGTAATATACAAGCCTGCTACTTCTTTTGGTTTTCCTTCATCTTGACCAGTCACTTGTACCTTCAAGTCACCGCTTACTGGAAGTCCAAGATAGCTAACTGTGAGCTTTTGTTCCCCTTTTTGATGAGCGTTGTAGCCAGATACTGTCACACCTGAATGAGTAAGGTTAATCAGCTCGTCGGCTTGTCCCCCTTCATATTGAACACGGAGTGTTCCGCCTCTGAGGTCGAGTTTTTCTCCCTCTTTATAAACCGTCTTCTTAGGTCCTTTTTCAAGGCTGACAGATTTAATTTTTCTTTCATCCTGTGGAATCGCTACAGCCAAGGTGTTACTGATTTCTTTGCCAGGTAGTTGAGTACGATAGTAGAGGAGATTTGGTTGTTTGTCAAAAGCCAATGGTGCTGTTGCTAGGTCCCCACCAGTTTCAGTCTTCAAGGTTGCAATTGGTGTTTGCGAATCCGCCTTGTCGTAAACGGTGATGGTTGCGCCTGCCGGAACATCAGAGAAGCCTAGTTGAACTTGATGGTTTCCAAGTGAACGAGCCGCTACCTTAGCCATTGGAATATTTTGACTTTCTGTGTCCAAGGTTTCGTACATCTTCCAGTTGTAGATACGAATGGCCTTCCAAGGTGTTCCGTTATCAGATGTAATGACATGCAAACGCCAGTCTTGGGCGGTGATTGGTTTATCAAGAGTGATATCCGTAACGTGCGCTTTATTACCACGGACTTCCTTAGCTAGTTTCCACTCGCCATCAGTATCCTTGTAGTATAGATCAAAGTCCTTGGTGTTCATCAAACCATCGTTAACAGACTCACCGCCAGCTCCCGCATGATCCATCACCCATCTAACAACACGACGTGGTTGGGTCAAACGAATATCGACACTACCGCTCAATTGTCCTGAAGACCACTTGTCTGATAGACTGGTAATGGTACCGTTCAACATGCCTTCGATACCTTCTCCACCTTCAGTATTTGGGAAAGTGCTACCGATTACCGTTGCCCCTGGAACAATATTTCAGCCAAAGGTCTTGGGAGAGTTGTATCCTGAACAGTCATCCCCCAGTTAAAGAATGTCGTCGCAGCTTCAGAACGAAGTCCATTTTTACCAACTGCAACGACTTTCAATTCTTGAGTCGTACCAGTCGCATTAGCAGAACGGCTAACTTTTGGCAAGTAGATGGTTGAAGCAGATGAACCTGTCAACAATCGCCAGTTATCCCCGTCTTTTTCGTAGACTTCATAGAAATCGGCATCTTGGTTACCCGAAAATTGAACAACTGCTTCAGCTTCTTGGGCATTCTTAAGAGATTGCTTCACCACAGAGAGACCTGTCGGTGCTTGTGGTGCTTGGTCATTGTCTGAAATTGTTAATTGACCTAGGTTGAACTGATAATCTTTTACAGCTCCCTCATGTTCGAAGAAGAGTTTAACTGCATAGATGGTTTTACCTGCTAGTGAGCTAAGGTCAAATTCTTCATTTGTCCAGTTGTCAGAAAGGGTCAGTTCTTTCCATGCATCTGCATCCTCAAATTTGTAGTCTGGAGTCGTAGAGAAGGCCATATAAACTTTCGAGCCTTTTCCTCCCTTATGGGCAACCCGAAGTTTGGTTTTCTCCGTTACTTCTAGTTTAGTAGAATACAAATTCACATCTTGGTCTGTCTTACCAGCTACATCACCTGAGAATTTAAGGGAATTTCCGCCATTGTAGGCATCTGTAAAGTCATATTCTGCACGAAGTTTTTCCCCTGTTGAAGTTTGCCACCAGCGCCATGTTGGTAAGATACCTGAAACAGAACGGTAGTTCCACTCAGAATCCTTAGAAACTTTGCCGTCTACAAACCACTTTCTACCATGACCTGTATTGAAAGAAGTAGTGAAGGTGCGTCCTACTGCTGGTGTGCGGTCCGCAACTAAATTAGCAATCCCATACCACTCTTTATCAGCAGGTTTTTGAGCTGTCGGATCTCCTTGGTAACCTGTGAAGAAGATGTCTTCGTTCTTGTGGTAATCTTCACCTGTTTTTCCTAGACTGGTAATTGTATCTGGTGCAAAGAGTCCAAGTGACAAACGCAACTTGCCTTTTTCATCTAAGAGGGCATCCCATTTGACTTTAGTCTTATATGAACCACCTTGTTGCAATTCTAAGCCTGCAAAGACATCATACTGGCTACGTTCCAGCCATTTTGCCATCTCTACAGAGTGGTCATTCTTTTCCTTGTTCCAGTTAAAATTGGCAAAAAATTGATCTGCAGGGACCTTGTCACCTTCTTTTTGCATAAACTGGTAGTTGTAGTCTCCCAAGCCATCTTCGTGGTATCGACCGTATTTGTAGGTCATGGCATCGTACCAAGCATACTTGATTGGGTGGTTGACCTTAGCTGCATATTCCTTTGTATAGAGCATGAATTGGCGCATTTTTTCACCAAGAGGTGCTACCAATTCCCCCGTTGTTTCTTGGTTGATGAAGTAGCCATCAAAACCATAGTATTTAGCAAGGTCAACGAGTTTACGTGCAATCGGGAAGGTGCCATCCTCATCTTGTTTCAAGGCGGCGGCAAACTTCTCTTGGTCGGCAATGCTATTAGACCAGTTGAAAAAGAGTGTTCCATAAACAGGAACTCCGTTGCGGTGACCTGCATCAATGACATCTGGAGTTGGAACTAGACCTTCCCAGAAGACCATTGAATCCAAGTATTGCCAATAGTCAAAAGCATATGCCTTGAATTCTTCTCCACCAACAGAAGCGTGGTCTTTAGCCTTTGAGTTGGTATTTGCTAGTGCCTGAACTTTGGCTCTTCTGCTTGCTTTTTCGTTAACCAACTGACCTCTATGGCGCTTGGCTAGTTCAACTGAGGAACGATTGATGGGATCATCCTCACGCGCACCCGGTTCCCATTTCAACAAATCTTCCCAAGTATCAAACTTGATTTCTTTTGGTCGGAGACTCTTTTCTTCATTTTTAGGAACGTCTGCTAAACTTGGTTTGTCGGCTTTATTGTCAACCACTTGAGGAGCTTCCTCCGGCTTGACTCCTTCTTTGTCAGTTGCTGGAGCTGGCTCCTCAACTTTTTCTGTCGGAGCTGGCTTCGCTTCTTCTTTTTCATTGACCAAATCAGTTATTGCTGGAGTGTTTTCTGAAATTGGTTGCTCAGCTACTTTGTTTTCAGTTTTTTCTAATTGTTTTTCGATGGTTGCAGTGTCTGGACTCGCTGTTTCACTAGCGCTTGTAGCTTGGGCGCTCGTATTTGAAACTGCCTCAGGGACAGCAACCTGCTCTGCAAGTGCTGGGCTCGCAAATAGAGCTGACCCAATCATCAAAGAACAAGCTCCGATTGACAGCTTACGAATGCTGTAGCGGCAACGTTTTTCAAAAAATAAATTTTTCATCTTATCCTCCTAATAAAATATAAAGTAAGCGCTTTACTTTTGATGAAAAGTAACTGTTCTCATGGCATACCACCAGAACAGGATCATCTTCATTTTATCTTATATGAAAGCGATGTCAATCTATTTACGTATAAACTATAACTAGGATAAGAATCAGTAAAATTTGGACACAATCCTTTCAGACATTTATACTTGAAGTAAGAACTCTGCTTAAGGAAGAAATTTAAAAAAGTTAGCGATTTCTTACTAAAATATCGAGAAAACACTTGTGAGATTTACTTTTATCCTTTAAAATAGAATAGGAGAAATTCCGTTATTATTTTTCGGAGGAAAAAGAAATGTCCATTAATTGGCAGGAAATTTTATTTCACTTTTTAGGGGGTCTAGGACTGTTTTTATATAGTATCAAGACCATGGGGGACGGTTTGCAACAAGCTGCTGGAGATCGCCTTCGTTTTTACATTGACAAGTACACCAGCAATCCCTTTTTAGGTGTTCTAGTCGGGATTGTCGTAACCGCCCTGATTCAGTCAAGTACAGGGGTTACAGTTATCACGGTTGGACTGGTCAGCGCTAGCCTTCTAACTCTTAGACAAGCTATCGGAATCATCATGGGAGCCAATATTGGAACCACCGTTACTTCCTTTATCATCGGTTTCAAGCTTGGCGAATATGCTTTACCCCTGATTTTCCTTGGAACCATGTTCCTCTTCTTTACAAAAAATAGAACAGCAAACAATATCGGACGCATCCTATTTGGTGTTGGGGGAATCTTCTACGCCCTCAACCTCATCAGTGCCGGTATGAGCCCACTTAAAGATTTACCACAATTCAAGGAATATATGGTAACCTTGGGACAAAATCCTATTTTAGGAGTGGTAGCCGGTGCAGTGATTACCGTCCTTATCCAAGCTTCTTCTGCGACAATTGGGATTTTGCAAGGTCTCTATGCAGGTGGGTTCCTTGATCTTAAAGGTTCTCTACCCGTTCTCTTCGGGGATAATATCGGGACAACCCTAACCGTTATTATTGCCGCAGCTGGAGCCAATGTCTCTGCAAAGCGCGTTGCAGCAACCCACGTTACCTTTAACGTTTTAGGAACTATTCTTTGCTTAATCTTATTAGGCCCCTTCACTGCTATGATCGAGTACTTCCAGGCACTCCTTCACCTCTCACCTGAGATGACCATTGCCTTCTCTCACGGTGCCTTTAACGTAAGTAATACTATTGTACAATTTCCATTCATCGGAGCTTTGGCCTACTTTGTAACCAAGCTCATCCCTGGTGAAGATGAAGTTGTCAAGTACGAGCCCCTTTATCTCGACGAACAACTTATCCAGCAATCTCCTTCTATCGCACTAGGAAATGCAAAAAAAGAACTCTTGCACTTGGGGAATTATGCAGCTAAAGCTTTTGACCTTTCTTATAACTATATCATCGGTTTGGATGAAAAGGTAGCTGAAAAAGGACACAAAACAGAGGAGGCCATCAATACCATCGATGAAAAACTCACTCGTTACCTCATCAGGCTCTCAAGCGAATCCTTAAGTCAGAAAGAAAGCGAAGTGTTGACCAACATCCTAGATTCATCTCGTGATTTGGAACGGATTGGAGATCACGCAGAAGGTTTGCTCAACCTAACAGACTATCTCCAACGCAAAGATGTTCATTTTTCTGAAGCTGCTCTAGAGGAATTAGCTGATATCTATCGAAAAACTACTGAGTTTATCAAGGATGCCCTTGATAGTGTTGAGAACAATGATATTGAAAAAGCTCAAAGCCTGATTGAACGCCATAAAGAGATTAACAATATGGAACGCATTCTCAGAAAGACCCATATCAAGCGCCTTAACAAGGGCGAGTGTTCAACACAAGCAGGGGTCAACTTTATCGACATCATTTCCCACTACACTCGCGTATCTGACCACGCCATGAACCTAGCTGAAAAGGTCATTGCTGAACAAATTTAATAAACAAGAAGCCACCTTGACCTAGGTGGTTTTTTCGTCTCTTAATCAAGAATGGCTTTTCTGACGTATAAAAAATGCTTTGATTCACAATGGAATCAAAGCATTTTAAAGAGTTCCCCAAACATAATAGCAGAAACTGCGGTTCCTCTGTACTTGGCTTCTTCTCTTTTGATAAAGCGAGCCAAGTTGATCAATTCAGGTGCTGGGTGTTTGGGATTTCTGAACAGTTCAAGATTGACCAGGCCTGAGAGACGGACTGCTAGTAATTGCTCATTTGTAGTAGGTAGTTTTTTAGCAGTCTCTAGGAGAGCGGCGACTAACTCATCACTCAAGCCTTGACGGGCATGATTATAGAGATCTTTTATAAGGCTTTCTAGGTTTGGTTCTGTCATTTCGCTCACCTCTCTTATTCTTTAATAATTTTTAATCAAATCAACTGTTGAACGATCCAATTTTTTCACTAAGGCTTGCAAGAAAGCTTGAGCTTCTAAAAAGTCATCCATAGCGTAGAGGGTCTGGTGAGAATGGATATAACGAGCGCAAACACCGATAGTTGTTGATGGAACACCACCATTTTTCAGATGAGCTGCACCTGCATCCGTTCCGCCTTTACCACAGTAGTATTGGTACTTGATACCAGCTTCTTCAGCCGTTGTCAAAAGGAAATCCTTCATACCTGGGAGAAGCAAATGACCTGGATCGTAGAAACGAATCAAGGTACCGTCCCCAACCTTGCCTTGACCGCCATAAACATCACCAGCAGGTGAACAGTCAACTGCAAGAAAGATTTCTGGGTCAAACTTAGTTGTTGAAGTGTGTGCGCCACGGAGACCCACTTCTTCTTGGACATTAGCACCAAGATAGAGTTCATTCCCAAGTTTCTGACCTGACAAGGCTTCTGCTAACTCGCTCACCATGAGAACACCGTAGCGGTTGTCCCAAGCTTTGGAGATGATATTTTTTTCATTGGCTGTCAAGATTGCTGAACTATCTGGTACGATAGTATCACCAGGACGGATGCCAAAGCTTTCTGCCTCAGCCTTATCCGCAAAGCCACCATCAAAGACGATATCTGAAATAGCTGGCATGGTTGGTCCGCCCTTTCCACGAGTCAAATGTGGTGGAACAGATCCTGAAATCATGGGAATTTCACGACCATCACGAGTAAAGAGTTTAAAGCGTTGGCTGCTAACTACCATAGGATTCCAGCCACCGATTTCAACGACACGGAAGGTTCCATCTGGCTTAATCTCGCTGACCATAAAGCCAACTTCGTCCATATGAGAAGCGACTAAAACACGGGGCGCATCGGTAGCTTCTGAATGTTTAATCCCGAAAATACCGCCCAAGCCATCTGTCACAACTTCATCCACATGCGGAGTCAACTTTTCACGGAGATAGGCACGAACAGGCGCTTCATGACCTGAGATCGCAGCAAGTTCTGTTACTTCTTTGATTTTTGAAAATAATGTTGTCATATCAGTTCCTTCTTTCTGTCCTCCATTTTACCACTTTTTATAGGAGAAAGGTAGTGAAAATCTTAATCTGCCAATTTCCTTTCTAAAGTATACAAAAAAGAATCAGGCTGATTCTTTTTGTTTATGATTCCGTTTGAGTGAAAAGTGGTCTGGCACAGGATCCATGCCTATTTTCGACCAAGGGTGGCAACGCAAAATCCGAGCCAAGCCCATCAAAACACCCTTGAAACCATGTTTTTCAATAGCTTCAATCATGTAGTTTGAACAAGTGGGCTCAAAACGACAAGAGGGTGGAAAGGCTGGTGAGATAAAGCGTTGGTAAAAGCGAACTGGCGCTATTAAGATTCGTTTCATTATTTCTTGGTTACAGCCATAGTATGCAGTTGGCTGATTTCTTTTTTGTTAAGACGACGGGATTCACCTGGACGAAGGCCTGTCAAATCTAAGTGTCCAAAACGAGTCCGAGACAACTTGTCCACTTGGAGACCGACGGCTTCAAACATTTTTTTAACCTGATGATTGCGTCCTTCATGGATGGTCAACTGCACTACTGAGCGATTTTTGACTGGATCCACTTTGAGAATCTCATAGACAGCAGGCTTGGTTTTCTTGCCATCAATCTCAAGACCACGGGTCAAGGGGCGGAGATTCTCTTTGTTGGCCACACCTTTAACACGCGCAACATAGACCTTGTCAATCTCATTACGCGGGTGAATCATTTCATCCGTAAAATCCCCATCATTGGTCAAAATCAAGACACCAGATGTATCCCAGTCCAAACGTCCCACAGGGTAGATGCGCTCTTTGACCTGTGGCAAGAGGTCCACAACAGTCTTGCGGCCCTTGTCATCTGTCACACTAGAAATCACTCCGCGGGGTTTATTGAGAAGATAGTAGACCTTTTCTTCGTTATAGATAGGTTGGCCTTCAACTTCAACCTTGTCACCAGCCTTGATGGTCGTTGCTAGTTCACGCACCACTTGGCCGTTGACCGTCACCAAGCCTTGCTTGATCAACTCTTCTGCTTTTCTCCTACTGGCCACACCTGCGTGGGCAATATATTTATTGATTCTCATCTTCTTCTATCCTTTCACCAAATAATTGGCTTTCTTGGGCTTGAATCTCAAGCTCATCAATCACTGGTAATTCTTCCAAATGGTTAATTCCCATGTAATCTAGGAAATAATCCGTAGTCACATAGAGGTTGGGGCGCCCCAACACTTCTTTTTTTCCGTCTTCTCGTATCAAGTCAAAGGCCTGCAACTTTGCCAAGGCCCCACTCGAGTTAACCCCACGGATGGCATCAATTTCTATCCGCGTAATGGGCTGCTTGTAGGCAATGATGGACAAGGTCTCAAGGGCAGCCCGAGACAGACTCTGGTTGATGGGAGCTTTGGAGTATTCCTTTAAAATCGCTGCAAATTGAGGCTTGGTCACCAATCTGTAAGCGCCCCCTGTCTCAATCAGGGACAAGCTCGACTCTTGGTCTTTTTCATACTTTTGGGCTAATTTTTCTAAACTCTGCTGGATGCCTGTCGGAGGAAGCGATAGGAGTTCAGCCAACTGACGGACCCGAATCCCATCTTCACCTGCTACAAACAAGAGCGCTTCTATTTCTGCTAAAGTACTCATCTTTCCTCTCTATCAAGTCTAGCTTTGTGCCTCTTGACTTTCTTCCTTCTTTTCCATGAGATAGATATCTCCGAAACTCTCCTCTTGAACAAGGATCAGTTCTTGGGTTTTGATTAACTCTAGGGTTGCCAAAAAGAGGGTAATGACCTCTTGGATATTTTGGGCTTCCTTGAACAAATCCTGCAAGCGTAACTGGTTTCGTCCAGCCAAGGACTCTTTTACAATACCCATCATGTCTTCAATCTTATACTCATCCCGCAAGATGGTCGTGTGGTTCTGAGCGAATTCCTCTTTTTTCTTGGCTAGGATATTGGAAAAAGCTAAAAAGAGGTCAATGGTCGTCCTATCATGCACAAGCTCCGCATCTTCGTAGATCAACTCTGTCGGTGCTTTGGAATAGTACTGAGCCCGATCTTGGTGCTTAGCCTCCAAGTGCTCACCCAAGAGTTTGAACTTGCGGTATTCTTCGATTTGAGAGAGAAGATCCTGCTCCAGATCATCATCCAAATCTGTCACTTCCGCTACCTTTGGAAGGAGTTTGCGACTCTTGATCAGCATCAGCTGACTGGCCATGACCATGTACTCGCCCGTCACCTCTAAGCGCATAGCCTGCAAGGTTGAAACATAGGCTAGATACTGTTCGATGACCTCTGTGATAGGCACATCGTAAATATCCATCTGATACTTGGAAACCAAGTGCAAGAGCAAGTCCAGCGGCCCTTCAAAATCTTTTAATTTAATATCCATTATCTATATTTTTTTCTAAGGTCAGAACTGTTTTTTTAATCCTAATTTTTTTGCAATTTCGTACAAATCGACCTTCTCTTCTATTTGTCTTAGAATGAACTGTTCCCGCAAGGCTTGAGCGGATAAGGTTGGGAAACCTTTCTCCTTGACAAAAGATTCTAGCTGACGAAAGGCCCACTGACGAGAATAGGCTTTCCCTGCCCTTTCAAAGAGATAGGTCTGTCCCATCAAGGGTTCTAGCTCTGGAATCAAGGTCATGGGAATAGTGACAATCCTCTGTTGGGAAGCCTTGTTGATTCGCAACACCTGAAAATCCAGATTGATATCCGCAACCTTGAGAGCTAAAATCTCGCTAGGCAAGAGTCCCATTTCTAGGATTAAGAGTGCTAGCAGGCGTCCCTCTGGATAGTCACTTTCCTGCCAAAAAGAGGCTAGGTCTAACAGTTCTGGCTTTTCGGTCTTCTTTTCAGCTTGTTTGGCTAATTCCAAGCGGTAAAAACTGTCCACCTCTCCTGTTTGATAGAGAAAGTAGAGAAATTGGTTACAGGACGAAAGCTTCCGTTTCTGGGCGCTGATTTTTAGATTGGCTAGTTGGGCTTGGTAAATCTTGAGACTAGTCTCAGAGATCCGCTCCCCTACAATGTCTAAAAATTGCTCCAGATCATACTTATAGGACTGCTTGGAATTGACAGACAAACCCTGCTTTCCCTCTAAAAAGTCTGAAATCCTATCTCTCATTTGCATCGAATCTCATATTCCTTACTAAAGTCATGCAAGAGAGCATTGACGGCCTTGAGGATAGACTTGCGCGTGATGATTCCTTGGAAAATTCCTTCACCATCTACGACTGGCAAGAAAGGTTCATCCACCAGTTTATGGAGGACTTCAGTGATGTTATAGTCTGGAGCGACGACTGCTACATCTGTCTTGGTCATATTGACGATGTCTGTCGTTGCCATCTGCTCATCTGTCAAACCTTGCTCCATTTGATAAGCCAAAACATCTCTCAGGCCAATGGTCCCGACAAAGCGTTTGTCAAAGGTCACAACAGGGATACGGGTATAGGTGATTTGACTCAGCACCAAAATTGCATGGTCAGCGTTATGGGTATCAATCAAGGCTGCTAGATTCTCAGCAGGGGTAAGAAAAGTTTCTTCCTGCTCCAGTAAAAATGCTTCAAATTCCTTGGCAATCATCGAGCAAACTCCTTGGATAAGCCTGGATAAATCTCATGATCACGTGTCAAAAAGTCTACTTTGAAATAGCTGTCATCAATCTCCACACGAGCATAGAGGCATTCTCTGATGGTTCCTCGTGGTTGACTGATGGAGCCTGGATTTAGAAAAAGAGTCTTTCCTTCCATCCAAGCACTTGGCACATGCAAGTGACCATAGAGACAGATATCGGCATCTTCTTCCTGAGCCCAGTAGTCCAACTTTTGAAAGTTGAAATTGATATCAAATAAATGTCCGTGAGTCTGGATAATCTTTGTAGGACCAAGTTGAGTCACCAAACGTTCTGGGTAACCAGTATAAAGTCCATGTTGCCTTTGACGACATGGATACCCTCCCAAAGTGGAGCATCAGGACGGAGTTCTGAGTCACCATCGTGGAAAATGGCATCGACTTTCCCCAGATAGCGATCACGAATTTCTTCCACAATCAAGCTATCGCCATGGGAATCACTCATTACAATGATGGTTTGCTTTGCCATGATGGAAATACCTCCAAAAGTTTCTTAACGGCTAAGGCACGGTGAGATTGGCTATTTTTTTCTTCAAGGGTTAGTTCTGCTGAGGATTTACCTGTCTCTCCTACCAGGAAGAGGGGATCATAGCCAAAGCCATTTTCACCCTTAGGTTCAAAGTTAATGTAGCCTGGCCATTCAGCTTCAACCACCAAACTTTCCTTACCTGGACTAGCTACGACTAAGGTTGTGTGGAATTGAGCCGAACGATCCTTGAGATCAAAGACCATGGCCAATTCGTGCAAGAGCTTGGCATTATTTTCACGGTCAGTCGCTCCCACACCTGCAAAACGGGCTGACCAGACACCTGGCAAACCACCAAGAACATCGACTTTGAGGCCTGAGTCATCTGCTAGAACCATCTTGCCTGTTAATTGGGAAATGGTTTCGGCCTTGAGGCGGGCATTTTCTTCAAAGGTCATGCCTGTTTCTGCTACTTCGGGCAGGTCAGGATAGTCATTGAGATTTTCCACATCATAGCCTAGTTTGTCAAAGATAGCTCGAAATTCCTTGGTCTTGCCTTCGTTTCGAGTCGCAATCAACAAGGTTTCTCTAACCTTACTAGTTTCAAAGAAGGCTTGAACATTGACCCCTTCTTTAGGCAATTCTACATGCAGGAGTTGCCCGTTTTCAACCAAGAGCAGGGCCCCCTGACGTTGGATGACTTCCAAGTTACGTCCTGCTTCCGCATTTAAAATCTCAACGATAAAGGAGAGCAGACGGTAGTTAGAAGACCAGCGCATCACCGTTATCGTAATTGGAAAGCCATTTTCCTCATCACGAAAAATCCGCGCCAAATCCATAAAATCAAGCTCAAGCGGATCTTTGATAAGGCTATAGATGCCTCCATAGACATCCCAGACACCGACATACCAGTCCTGGTCATCCTTGTATTCATAAATTTTGTTTGTCATAATGTTACATGCTCCACATGAATCTCTTTTTCCAGCCATTCTGCTCCAATTTGAGCAAAACTTTGGCTGCTGGCTGTTGTGTAAAATCGGTGCTGAAGAGGCCCCGCATCTCGGCTACGATTGATTTCAAAATAGTTAAGCAAAACCGAGATATCCCGTACACACTCAGCCCCACTATCGATGAGCTGAACCTTTGGTCCCATGACATTCTGGATGATAGGGCGAAGGAGCGGATAATGAGTACACCCCAAAATCAAGCTATCCACCTTGCCGACCAAGGGACGCAGGGTTTCATAAACCACTTTCTTGGTTACACTAGTCGAAAGTGCACCTGACTCTACCAGAGGAGCAAATTTGGGACAGGCCAAACTTTCCACCTGTAGGTCTGGATCCAGATCATGGATTTTCTGACGGTAGATATCTGATTGTACTGTCATAGGGGTTCCAATCACTCCGATTTTCCCACCTTGGCTGGACTTGATGGCTGCCGAAGCTCCAGGCAAAATCACACCTAGAACAGGAATGTCTAGTTTCGCCTTGATTTCTTCCCAGACGACCGCAGTCGCAGTATTACAAGCAATGACAATCATTTTGACATCCTTGGTCAAAAGAAAGTTGACCAACTGCCAAGTATATTCACGAATTTGCTCAGCAGGACGAGGGCCGTAGGGCGCCCGAGCCGAATCTCCAATATAGACGATTTCTTCATGGGGAAGCTGGCGCATGAGCTCACGAACAACAGTCAAGCCCCCGACACCCGAATCCAAAAAACCAATTGGTCGATTATCCATACAGTCTTCTTTCTAGTCTTCTTTTTCTGATTGATAGTTCATTATGATTTCTTGTCCTGAAGGAACTAACTGACAGCTTGATAGAATGTCAACTGCCTCTCTCTTAATCATAATCAAATATCAATAGAATGCAAGGAAAAAGTCTTATCCTTGAGAACTATTGAACATAGCGAGAAGTCTGGAACTTTCATCCCAGACTTTTCCTATTTATTTCTTTTTATTGTTAGCAAGGGCTGCTTTTTGTTGACGGATGATTTGGTGGTAAACTTGTTGAACCTTGGCTTCGCTTGGTTTTTGACCATTTGCGCTCAAGAGAGCACGAACTGCCTCAGCGTTCAAACGTGGATTGTCTGCAAATTCTTTTTCGATTTGCTTACGAACCAAATACATACCTCCAAGAGCTCCTCCTAGAAAAGCTAGCACAATCAAGATAATTGCTAAAAGTAAATCCATTCTTTTTCTCCTGTTTCTTTTTAAGTCTTCTATATTATACCACAAAGTGGCTTTTCTGACTAGTTTGTTTTACGCTTTCAGGGAGGGGGAAAGGTAGCAAGAAGGAATTCAATTGGTTACTTATCAATCTACCAGCAATATTACTCGCTAATATTCTTAGACAATAGGCCTTCAGCAATCATAACGATGGATATAGCCACACCCCTTGACTATAGATCCCAACTGGAAATGATGGCTCTATGTAGTTGTAGGAGTATCTCAGAAAGCTTAATCTATAAATAGACTTAACCCCCGCTCATCGAAATCACTTCGTGAAGTACATTGCATGAGCGATTGATCCTACCGCCCCCCAAAAAAATAGGCAGGAAAATCTAACTTTTGAGGGGCTGTAGCTGACTAGACAAATGATAGAAAAAAACTTTCCAACCTCTGAAGGAAATATCCCCCCTCACCCAGCTTTCGCCTAAGAACTGGGCTCAATTTTTTAGCTCTTATCTTCTTATTTCAGTTGACAGAAAGCCCTTCCTATTGTATAATGTTAGTGTCGAGTTGAGAGGGCTTTCCTCCAACTAAGAACAACATATTAATAAAAGGAGAACTTTTATGGAAAACTTTGCTATGATGGACAACCAATTTGTTGCCTTGACTGATGAAGAAATGATGATGATCGACGGTGGATGGTCATTCTACGGTGTCCCTGTTGATGTATTCACAGTTTCTTTGGCTATCTTGGGTGGATCACTACTTTCAGGTTTCTTTGTAGGGCTTTTTTTAGCTAATTTAGTATCTTAAATAGAAAAGGTGAATTTCATGAACAAAGATTTTAAATCATTGGATCAAAAATTTATGCCTCTTACTGAAGCTGAATTGGTTGAAGTAGAAGGTGGTTGGGTCGGCGGTGACCTTGTTCGTGCCGTATTTGATATCGGTCGTGAAGTAGGTCGCGCTATTCGTGGCGTTGCTATCCGTGCATATGGTCGCATCAGAGGTAGAATTGGTTCAAGATCTGGTGGTTCTAGCAATGGTGGCGGCGCTAACAACGGTGGCGCTGCAAGCCCAGACGTTTTTAACTAATAGTTTGTCTTTCGACAGAGAGCCTCTTGTTCGTCTTGATTGGGACAAGAGGCTTTTTCATGTGAAAGCGAGCCCAAGCCTATCTCGGATCAATATCTTTAAAACGATTGATACCATTGGAAAAATAAGCCACATTAGTGTATGATAGAACTAGTTACTTTCGTCTTTTCTCCTCTTTCTGAGTTTGTTTTTCTGGAGAAAGCTAGTATAGAGGGAGTTTCCTAACTCCCCAAAACCTTTATGAAGACTTTCCCTTCATAAGGCATCCATACTTTTGTGAATAAAGGAGTTTGTATGAGATTTACAAAGCGTCATTATAGAGCTCAAGTTGACGCAAGAGATTGTGGTGTGGCAGCCCTTGCCATGATTTATGGTTACTATGGCTCCTACTACTCTTTGGCCAGCTTGCGTGAAATGGCCAAGACAACCTTACGAGGAACAACCGCTTTTGGACTGGTAAAGGTCTCTGAAGAATTAGGCTTTGAAACACGAGCCCTGAAAGCGGATATGTCTTTATTTGATATGAAAGGAGTCATCTACCCCTTTATCGCTCATGTCATCAAGGATAAAAAGTTACTTCATTACTATGTCGTGACGGGACATGACAAACATTCTGTTCATATTGCCGACCCCGATCCGGCTGTTAAAATGACCAAACTTTCCAAGGAACAGTTTGCCCAAGAATGGACAGGGGTCTCTATTTTCATTGCCCCTGCACCCGAATACAAGCCTCATAAGGAACAGAAAAATGGCCTCTGGTCTTTTGTGCCCATCTTGATGAGACAAAAAGGCTTGATTGCCAATATCGTTATCGCAACTCTATTGGTTACGATCATCAATATCGTGGGCTCTTACTATATGCAGGGGATTATTGATACCTATGTCCCCAATCAGATGCGCAATACCTTAGGGATTATTTCTTTAGGTTTGGTGGTCGTCTATATCTTACAACAGATTCTATCTTATGCCCAGAATTATTTGCTTCTCATTTTGGGACAACGGCTTTCAATTGATGTGATTTTGTCTTATATCAAGCATGTCTTCCACCTACCCATGTCCTTTTTTGCGACCAGAAGAACAGGGGAGATTGTCTCACGCTTCAATGATGCCAACAGTATTATTGATGCCTTGGCCAGTACCATTCTCTCCATCTTCCTAGATGTTTCTATCGTGATTGTCATGGCTATTGTTTTGTTCTCACAAAACTTGAATCTCTTCTTTATCAGTCTTCTCTCACTACCGATTTATATCGTCGTGATTTTTTTGCCTTCATGAAACCATTTGAGAAAAATGAATCGGGATACCATGGAATCCAATGCCATTCTGTCTTCTTCCATTATCGAGGATATCAATGGGATTGAAACAATCAAATCCTTGACCAGTGAAAATTACCGTTACCAAAAGATTGACAGAGAATTTGTGGACTATCTGAAAAAGTCATTTGCTTATAGTCGGATGGAAAACATTCAAATCGGCTTGAAGAAAACAGCTCAACTCCTATTGAATATCGCTATTCTTTGGATGGGAGCCCTTTTGGTGATGGACAATAAAAATGACCTTGGGGCAGCTGATTACTTATAACACCTTGCTGGTTTATTTCACCAATCCACTGGAAAACATTATCAATTTACAGACTAAGCTCCAGACAGCGCAAGTTGCCAATAACCGCTTGAACGAAGTCTATCTGGTAGATTCTGAGTTTGTGGATAAAAAAGCAATCCGTGATTTAAGCATGACCAAGGGTGACATTGAATTGAAACAGGTCAGCTATAAGTATGGCTATGGGCGAAATGTCCTCTCAGATATTAACTTGACCATTGAACGAGGCAGTAAGGTGGCCTTTGTGGGCATTTCTGGTTCTGGAAAGACGACCCTTGCCAAGATGATTGTGAATTTCTATGATCCGAATGAGGGAGAGATTCTGGTGAATCATATCAACCTCAATCAGATTGACAAGCATGTCTTGCGCCGTCATATCAACTACTTGCCGCAACAGCCTTATGTCTTTAATGGTACCATCTTAGAGAATGTTCTCTTGGGTGCCAAGCCTGGAACGACCCAGAAAGAAATCATTCGGGCGCTAGAAATTGCGGAGATTCGGGAAGACATTGAACGGATGCCTTTGAATTACCAAACAGAGTTGACATCAGACGGGACAGGGATTTCAGGTGGTCAACGTCAACGCTTGGCCTTGGCTCGGGCTCTTTTGACCGATGCTCCTGTTTTAATTCTCGACGAAGCAACCAGCAATCTGGATATCCTGACAGAAAAAAAGATTATCGACAATCTCTTGGAGTTGGACAAGACCATTATATTCATCGCCCATCGCTTGACCATTGCGGAGCGGTCTGAAAGTGGTCGTTCTGGACAAGGGGGAAATCGTCGAACAAGGAACACACGAAGAATTGCTTGCTCAGGATGGCTTCTATGCCCATCTGGTCAATAGTTAGAAAGGAGAAAGAAGATGGAAGAACATTACTTAGAGAGTGCTGAATTTTATAATCGTAGATATTCCAACTTTTCTGTACGCGTGATTTTACCGACTTTCTTCTTAGCGATTTTTATCGTCTTATTCTCTCTCTTTGCGAAAAAGGAAATCACGATTACCTCTGCTGCCTCTATCGAACCGAGTAAGATCCTGGCAACCATCCAGTCAACCAGTAATAATGCGATTGTCACTAATAATCTAGAGGAAAATAAGGTGGTCAAAAAAGGGGATCTTTTGGTTCAGTATCATTCTGACAGTGAAAACACTCAAAAAGACACCTTCTCCTCCCAAGTGGAAACCTTGAAAGAACAAAAACGACAGTTGGAATTATTGCAGGAAAGTTTGAAGACAGGAACTAGCCAGTTTGCTTCGGGGGGAAGATCGCTTTGGCTACGAACAGGTCTTTAATGACTATAAAAACCAAGCTGCCAGCATCCGTAGTAATACGGAACAACAGAATTCCAATATTGCCTCTCAAAATTCAGCTGCCAGCAGTTCCCAAGCTGAACTTGGAAATCTCATCGAGGAAACCAATGCCAAATTGTCGGACTATCAAACATTAAAAAATGCCATTCAAAATGGAACCAGTGTTCCTTCAAGCAACGCTGGCTATAGTATTTATCAATCCTATGCGGCGCAGGCTGCTTCTGATAGTCAAGGACAGCTCAAGAGTCAAGTCATTGCACAGATTGACAGCCAGATTGCCCAATTTGAATCCGCTCTGGCCAGTTATCGGGTTCAATATGCGGGCTCAGGTGCGCAACAGGCCTACTCTGGTAGTTTGGATAGTCAGCTTGAGTCCTTGAAAGCTCAACAGTTGGCAAAAGTCGGACAAGAGTTGACCGCCCTAAATCAAAAGCTTTTAGAGGTTGAAAATAATCTCAAAGTACAGGGAGGAATCACACAAAAAGGGGCCATTACAGCGATGGAAGACGGGGTTCTCCACCTGAATCCTGAAACTGCTGGGGCTAATTTGGTTCCCGAAGGCAAGGTCTTGGCCCAGTTATATCCTGTTTTGACGACAGAAAAGAAGGTAACCATCACAACTTATGTGACTTCAAAAGATGTCTCTAGCCTTAAACAGGGAGAGACCATCCGTTTCACTGCCTTGGATGAAAACAATAAGGAATTTGTTCTCACGTCTACCATTTCTAATATTGACAGTAATGCGACAAAGACCGAAAAAGGCAACTTCTTTAAAGTAGAGGCTGAAACGAGCTTAACGGATGAACAGGCTGAGAAATTGCGTTATGGTATTGAGGGGCGAGCGGTCGTGATTACAGGTCGCAAAACCTATTTCAATTACTATTTAGATCAATTCTTAAGAAGAGATTAGGTAAAATCATCTGCTTCACTAGGACATATAGAAAGGCTCCCTTAGCAACAAGGGGGCCTTTTGTGTGTTAGTACTAGGTCTTTGAGAAAAATAAATCTATCATTTCAACAATCCAAGAACTTCCATATTTAAACTTTGAACTCAAATCCCTAAGATGTTCCTGAATATCTGAAACGATTGAATTTCAAGTATTACTTATGTTGGAATATCTAGATAAGGGGAGATTTTATTTTAGAAATATTAAAAACGCATACTATCAGGCATTCAAAAACCTTGATACTATGCGTTTTATCATGGAAAAATTTACTCAATGCGAGAGCACTCTCCATTTTTTACAGCAGGTATAAAAAGGCTAGGGTCAAGAGACTTGCTAGAAGTCCAACTCCCCAAAAGAAGAAGTCAACCTTCCACTCGCTCCACGGATTGCCCTTGCCTGAGAATCCTCCAAGCTCAAAATGGTGATGGACAGGTGTCATACGGAAGATACGCTTCCCACCACTAAGCTTAAAGTAGGTAACCTGCATCATAACAGAGCTTGTCTCAAAGACATAGATAATCCCAATCAACAAAAGGGTCCATTCTTGGTGGAGAGCCATAGAAATAGCCGCTAGCATCCCACCAAGAGCCAAACTTCCCACATCTCCCATAAAGACCTTGGCAGGTTTGTGGTTAAAGACGAAGAAGCCTAGCAAACCACCAATCATGGCAAGAATCACAAGAAGAATATCCAGTTGATTTGCATATAAGCAATTACACCATAGGCCGACAAGCTAATCACCACTGAAATACTCGCTAAACCGTCAATCCCGTCAGTCAGATTCACCGCATTTGAAAAGCCAACTAGCCAGAAGAGGGCAAAGAAAATATAGAAAATACCCAAATGAAGAGGATAGCCAAAAACTGAAAGCATATCGCCACCACGCTCATAAAAGAGGTAGAAAATCACTCCTCCAAGGAGTTGGAGAGCAAGCTTTTGCTTAGGATTCAAACCTTCATTAATCTTACGAAAGACCTTGAGGAAATCATCCAAAAAACCTACCAAACCATACAAAACCAAGATAAACAAAATCATGCTAACATTGTTGGTCAATTGTTGGGTAAAGAGAGCGACCAGAAAGCTCACAACTACTGCAACGATAAGGAAGACAAGACCTCCCATTGTTGGAGTCCCAGCTTTAGCTTGGTGTTGCTTGACATCCTCGTGCATCTGCTGACCCGTAATCTGCGCTTTTCGATAAAATCGGATAAAGGCTGGAATGCCAAGCAAGGTCAATAGAAAGGCTAGAATTCCAGCACTAATGGAACTAATCATCTTAATCTCCTAAAGTTACTTTCATTTTTTTAATGTCTTTGAGAGCTGTATTGGCACGGACACTTTGTTTCTTGACTGTCTTACCGCTACCTTCCCACTCGACTTCTATATTCAGCCATTTGGCAAATGTTTGCACATTTTCATCTGTCCAGCCATACATATCAGGCATTTCTTCGATCTTATCAGACAGGATCAAGATTTGCTGATTGGCTTCCAAATTATCTCCTTCAGAAACCGAGAGATCCTTAATCTTGGTTCCTGTTCCGATAACAATTGGTTGGACAAGGTTTCGGCGCAATTCTTCTGCTAGGTCACCTGGGGTAAAGTCCTTGGTGGCAGGCATAGCATAACTTGTCGTCTTGCTGATCTGATCCAAGTTCTTGGCAGTTGACTGAAGATTGAGGGATTCTTTCATGGCAGAAGCTCGCTCAAGGATTGGATTGGCAAACTCTCCCAGCTGAATACCTGAATAATGCTCTGGCTGCTGCACCGTCACATAGAGGATAAAATCAGGATTTTCTGCAGGATGCATCGACACAACAGAGAAGATATAGTTGGTTGAACCGGTAAGATAGCCGCCATTTTTCTCATCTGCAATCTGCGCTGTCCCTGATTTCAGGGCAACATTCTGACCCGGAACATTGACAGTTGCTTTTCCTGTACTATGATTGTACATAGTTCCATAAACAGGGTCTGTACCTACCATGACCATGTGGTCTCGCGTTGACGATGCTGCCGCTTTTGAGACGGGATTTCCGACGATTTCCTTTTGAGACTTACGGACAGACTGGTCATTTGGATCATAGAGGGCACTGATGAATTTCGGCTCCAACATGACCCCATCATTAGCAATGGCTGTAAAGGCACGAAGCATCTGGGTCTGGGTGACAGATATCCCTTGTCCAAATGAACTCATGGCAATATTGACAATATTATCAGCAGGTAATTGACCTGTGTACTCATCTGTCAAACCAAAACGGGTCGGTACCCCAAACTTGAAACGGTTGAGGTAGTCCAGCCAGGTCGCATCTCCCATCTTTTGCTCAAGCAAGGTCATTCCGATATTACTTGAGTGGGCAAAACCTTGAGAGAAGGTCATGGTGCCACCACTAGTCAACCCTTCATTGACATCCCAGTCTCGAATGGTCGCATCTGCTATTTTCAATTCACTACTGTTAAAGTATTCACCACCTGGGAAGGTATTGTTATCAATGGCTGAGGCCAACATCATCACCTTCATGGTGGATCCTGGCTCGTAGTTACTTTGATAAAGAATATCTCGCCAAACAAAGTCTTTCGTAATACCATCCTTGGTATCGGCATTGAAGGTCGGCCGTTGAGTCGTAGCGAGGATTTCCCCAGTCTTGGCGCTAACCAAGGTAGCCGTCATGTACTTGCCTTTTACCTTTTCTTGGAAGAAATCCATCTGGGTTTCCATAAAGGATTGCAAAGGACTGGAAATAGTCGTGTAGACATCTTTTCCATCCACCGTTTGTTGCGAGGCTTGTTCTGTTCCTGGAACAATATTTCCCAAGGGATCCTTTTCATAAGTAATGATTCCATCAGTCCCTGCAAGGATATTATTCAAGGAGCTTTCCATCCCTGATGTCCCAATTAAGCGTTTAGTGCCATCCTCATTTTCATGGAGTTGTGCGAGTCCAATAAAGGAAGAAGCAAACTGTCCATTGGGATAACTGCGGTTAGGGCTAGTTGTAAAGTCAATCCCCTCGACACCAGCAGTTTTGAGATCATTTTTAATAGCCATCATATTGGCATAGGTAATCCCATTTCCCTTGGTCCCAAAAGATACTTGTTTCAGGTCTGGCTGAGAGAGTTGTTCTTTGACATAGGACTCATCCATATCTAGGTATTTATGAAAAATCTCTGCTACTGTACTATATTGTGAGTCTTCTACATAGAGAACTTTCCCCGTTGCTGATTTGTAGTTTTTATCAATAACGGCATAGACATTGTAGGAGGTCGCATCTTCAGCAATGGGGACACCATTTCGATCGTAGATGGTTCCCCGTTTGGCTGGGATGGTCTTGGTTGTTTGGTGAACCTTTTTGGCTTCTTGGACCAAGTCCTTACCAAATTTACTACCCGTTCCGATAATGACCGCAAAGTTCACCAAAAAGACAGCGAAGAGTATGACAGCCAATAAACTCAGGCTTTTCCCTACTCTTCGGCGGTTTTCTTCTGGAGATTTACGGTTACGAACGGCATAACGGATGATTTTTTCTTTCCACTGTTTCATTTCTTACTCCGCTGCTCGGATATTTTCGTTATTCAGCTGCAAATCCTTAGAGTTTGCAATTTCTTTCAAACGTTCTGAACGAATCAATTCATTGACCTCTTGCTTGGCATCGTCGAGCTCTGTTTTCTTTTCTTCGATTTGAGCATTGACCTTGGTCAATTCATTCTGAACTTGTAATAGCTTGGTTTGCATAAACACAACGCTAATTGCCAGGATAATCATTGTTGCAGCAATCGAAACATAGAAGGCCTTTTCCACACGTGAAAAACCTTTAAACTTCGTTTGCAATAACTGGCTTGTTTTTTCGATTCTTTCTGCCATGTTTTTCCTCTTACTTGTGAATTTTTCTAGCCACGCGCAACTTGGCTGAATGCGAACGATTGTTGGCTTCTAGCTCTTCTGCACTTGGCAAGATTGGCTTACGGGATACCAATTCCATCTTAGGCTTAAGATCGTCTGGAATGAAGGGCAAGCCTTTCGGAACTTCCACTGTTGAAGCTTCCTTGAACAGTTGTTTGGTCAAGCGGTCTTCCAAAGAATGGAAAGTAATGACTGAGATTCTACCATCCAGAGCCAGCATGTCCATGGCCTGCTGGATGGACTCATCTGCCGCTCCCAGCTCGTCATTGACTTCGATTCGGATAGCCTGAAATCTGCTTGGCAGGGTGCCCCTTCTTCTTGAGCTCCTTGGCAGGCTTGGCAGACTTGATAATCTCTGCCAGCTCAGTCGTCGTCTCGATTGGTTTCACCTCACGCGCTTGCTCAATCTTGCGGGCAATCTGTTTAGAAAACTTATCTTCGCCATACTTGAAAAAGAGCCGAACCAAGTCATGATAGTCATAATGATTGACCACCTCATAGGCCGTCAGACTAGCTTCCTGATTCATGCGCATATCCAGTGGCGCATCTTTTTTATATGAAAAACCACGCTCACGCTGATCTAGCTGAGGACTGGACACCCCCAAGTCATAACAAATTCCATCAATTTCCCGGACACCAGCCTCCTGTAAACGTGCCTGCAAATGACGGAAATTATCTTTGATAAAAGTCACCATCCCTTTTTCGATATAGGGTGCCAAACGTTTTTGCGCATTGTCAATGGCATTCTGGTCCTGGTCAAAGGCATAGAGATGTCCTTTTTCGCTCAATTTACTTAATAAATATTCGCTATGGCCTGCTCCGCCCAAGGTCGCATCAACGTAGATACCGTCAGGTTTCACGTCAAGCATATCAATCGTTTCATGAAGCAAGACCGTTACATGATGAAATTCTTTTGTCATATCTTATCTATTTTACCACAAATCTGACCAGCTTGCACTTGTCAGATAGTTCTGCCCTATTTTCTATAAATTCATACAGAAACTTCAACATTTTTATCAGCAAAATGGCGCTCTAGCCGATTTTTTCGACTACTACAGAGAGGCAGTATATGAAGTAAGACAAAAACTTCTGCAGTGAATAGAATTATTTCAACTTAACCTCCCAAGTCCAGTACACTTTGTCCCTTGAATATACAATATTCAGTGCACAATAAAAACTCATAAGATTTTCTAGTAAAATAGAATTGAACGAACTAGTTACGAAAGGAAATCTTATGAGCTCCCATCATTTTACCCTAGATGAGCGTGAAAGTATTCTCATTTACCATATGCAAGGCCTAAATTTTTCTCAAATTGCTAAGTTACTTCATCATCATCCGCTGTTGGGTGAAAATCATTACAATGGTTCTATTCAGTCCTTACTATGACTTTGCTAGACAACTTCGCTTTCGAATTTCTAGGTTCAGACTGTATCACTCCCAAACGCTAAAATCGTTCTTGATTGCTTTCTCATTGTCCAACACTTAAGCCATGCCACGAGTCGAGTTCGTGTGCAAATTATGAATCAATTTAACCGAAAATCTCACGAATACAAGGTTATCAAGCGCTACTGGAAGCTCATCCCATAAGATAGTCGGAAGCTAAGCGATTTTATACTTCTACTTTTTACATACACTTGACCAATAAAGAAATCTTAGGCAAACTCTTGAGCTACTCAGAAGACTTGAAGAAACATTATGTTCTCTATCAGCTCTTGCTTTTTTACTTTCAAAACAAGGATTCTGAGAATTTTTTCGGAATCATTGAAGATAATCTCAAGCAGGTTTATCCTCTATTTCAAACTATCTTTAAAACCCTCCTTAAGAATAAAGACAAGATTATCAACGCCCTTCAATTACCCTATTCCAACGCCAAATTGGAAGCAACCAATAAACTCATTAAACTCATCAAACACAATGCCTTGGTTTCCCTAACTTTGACAACTTTAAGAAACGAATTTTCATTGCTCTGAATATAAAAATGGAGAAGACAGCAATCGTCCTCCCCAGGTGTTAGCTGACTTCAATCTACTACAGTTGACAAAGAGCCTAAAAAGAGAAGACCAGATGGTCTTCTCTACGGGGGAACTAGAATGATAGAAAAGAATCAATCAAAGATTTTTTTAGTCTTTAAAATTCTTTTTGAAGATGATGAGAGACAAGACCGAAGTAATTGCTGCCAAGAAGAGGAAGGTGTTTCCTTCTTGTTCCCCAGTTTCTGGGAGTTGGTTTTCCTTTTCTTGTTTACTGTTTCTTGCAACAGGAGCTTTCTCATCTTTTGTTGGTGAATTATCTGTTACTACTGGAGCTGGTTTCTCCGGTTGAGCTGGTTTCTCAGGCTCAGCTGGTTTCTCCGGTTGAGCTGGTTTCTCCGGTTCAGCTGGTTTTTCTGGTTCAGCTGGTTTTTCTGGTTCAGCTGGTTTTTCAGGTTCAGCTGGTTTTTCAGGTTCAGCTGGTTTCTCAGGCTGAGCTGGTTTCTCCGGTTCAGCTGGTTTCTCCGGTTGAGCTGGTTTCTCAGGCTGAGCTGGTTTCTCCGGTTCAGCCGGTTTTTCAGGCTGAGCTGGTTTCTCCGGTTGAGCTGGTTTTTCAGGTTGAGCTGGTTTTTCAGGCTCAGCTGGTTTTTCTGGTTCAGCTGGTTTTTCAGGTTCAGCTGGTTTCTCTGGCTCAGCTGGTTTCTCAGGCTCAGCTGGTTTCTCTGGTTCAGCCGGTTTCTCTGGTTCAGCTGGTTTCTCTGGTTCAGCTGGTTTCTCAGGCTCAGCTGGTTTCTCAGGCTCAGCTGGTTTCTCTGGTTCAGCCGGTTTCTCTGGTTCAGCTGGTTTCTCTGGTTCAGCTGGTTTCTCTGGTTCAGCTGGTTTCTCTGGTTCAGCTGGTTTCTCTGGTTCAGCCGGTTTCTCTGGTTCAGCTGGTTTCTCTGGTTCAGCCGGTTTCTCTGGTTCAGCCGGTTTCTCTGGTTCAGCTGGCTTCTCAGGCTTAGCTGCTTCAAGCTTGTTAATTTGTTCAAGAGCGGATTCTAGCGCTTTATTAACTTCTTCTTGAGTCTTGGCCTCTTGAATTGCAGCGATTGCTTGGTTTGCAAGTTCAATTAATTTCTTCTTAGCTTCATTGTTAGTTCCAAGCTCACCGACTTTTTTCTCGATGGCTTCTGTCAAGCTAGCCATGGCCTTATTGTATTCGATTTCCGGCTGTTTCGGTTCAGCAGGCTGTTCTGGACTAGGTTCTTCGCCAGGTTTTTGGTAGTTTTCGTCCTTGCTGAGAATATCTTGCAAAGTACTTACTGTCAACATAACATCCTGAGCATCTACAGTTTCAGCGCTGAGTTGGTTTCTCAATTTGTCTAGATTTGCTTGGAAAGCTTGGCGTGCAGCAGGTGTATTTTTCAATCCTGTTGGGTCAAAGTTAGCCAAATCGTCCTTCCATTTAGTGATGGATTGGAGAAGCTCTTCTTTGCTGTAGAGTTCGCTTCCTTCACCACGAGTGATGAATTGATCCACCTGAATACCGATGTTTCGAGACAAATCGTTTCGATCAGGATCTAGTTGAAGGGTGACTGCGTGCAAGTTTTCATCAAGACCTTTTAGGCTAACCAGAGTTTGATTGCCTTGGCGTTGGGCAGCGTGACCGCTAAAGTATTTCTTGCCATCAATAGTCGAAGAATTTCCCATGCCATCTTGGTAAGGAACTTCTTTACCATCTAAGAAGACCTTGTAGATACCGTGACCTGGATCTACAAATCCCTTGATGTCAAGTCCAGTACCGTAGAAGTAAGCTGTTACAGTTGTCTTTTTCTTTTGCTCGTCAGTTAAGCGACCAAAGGAAGCCCAAGACTCCGTCTTTTGGTATTTGTCTGCGGAATTGGTTTCGTGGTTCCAGCCAGGACTGTAATCCAACTGACTAGCTTGGTCATCATAGCTTGTTTGATCCTTAATCAGCAATTCAGCCTTCATCACCTGAATCGTTGCATCGGTAGCAAAACCGAGCAAGGCACCATCAGAAACAGAAGTGAGCTTGGCTTTGAAGTCAAAGACAGAGTCGGCTTGTTCTGTAAAGTCAATCGTTGGGATGGTAACAGTCTTTTCTGTTTCTCCATCTTCAAAAGTCACATCTTGAGTTGTATCTTGGTAAACTTTACCGTGAACTCCAGTTCCAGGTTCCGTAATGAATCGAACAGTAGCAGTTCCCTTGCTTCCACCAACACGTTTAATTTAACAGTGACTGGTTTTCCTTTTTCGACTTCGTAGTTGGTAGACTCGAGTTCAAACATTCCCTTGCTATCATTGTTTAGAGTGTAGATCCCTTCTGTAGCAATTGGTTCACCTGTTTTATTAACAAGGGTAATAGTATGTTGGCCAGGTGCTAAATCGCCTGTTTCAAAGACTTTTTGACTACGTTTACGGCTAGCATTCTTAGTTTGCACATCCGCAACTTTTTGGCCATCAACGTAGACGGACATTTCTCCATGGCCTGGGTCGACTGTAGAGACGACATAGGCCTTGGTCCCTGTGAAGGTATAGCTTACTTTGGCATCTTTTTGATTGGTCCACATAGAAGTGCCACGAACACCTTCAGATTCATGGTACCAAGTTGTACCGGCTGTATCCGCTGTTATGTTTGAGTGGTATTCAAGTCCAAGAGGGTAGCCGTCTGTTTTTTCGATACTACTTGGCGTTTTGTAGACAGAGAAGTTGGTCAAGATTGGTGTAGCTTGTGCTCCTGTGATGGTCACACGGATTTTTTGTGCTTCTACAGGTTTACCTTGGATCAAGCGACGGTAACCAACCGTTGAACCTTCCCCGTAAGTCACCCAGCGTCCGTTGATTTCAACTTCAATCTTGAAACCAGAGATACGTTGACCTTTGGCGATGTCTTCTTTGAGTTCGACAACGTCAAAACGTCTCTTTTGCCCTAAATCGACTGTGAAACTACCAGTTGTAGCATCATTTGAGAGCGCCCAGCTCGTATCATCTTTACCGTCAGTCAGGTGACTTTCTTTGTAGAGGTGGTTCTGACGAGTAGAACTTGCTGTTACAGTGGCACCTTTGGCAAAGTCAGTCGCATACATTTGGTCTAGAGTTGCCTTGAACTCCTTCAAGCGAGCCACATCCGCATCTGCAAATTTCCCTTCTTTATTTGGTGGAATATTGAGAAGGAGTGGGGTTCCACGACCAACAGACTTGAAGTAGATATCCATCAACTCTTTGAGTGATTTCGGCTGTTGATTGTCATGGTAGAACCAACCAGAACGGATCGAAACGTCAGCTTCCCCTACAGAGTACATATCACCATCTGGGTCACCGTGGTTGAGGTATTCGTTTCACATCGTCTGTGATATTGGCCTTTTTGACTTTATGCCAGACAGGGTCACCTGCGATACCACGTTCATTTCCGATCCAGCGAACGCTTGTCGGTTGAGCAGAGAAGATAGCGATATCTCCTTCAGCTTCTTTGATGTATTTGAACCATTCATCAAAGGTATAGGTTACTTTTTGGGCACCGCTACCACGCGCACCGTCCATCCAAACTTCGATGAATTTGCCTTTATTTCCGTATTTCGGATTTCCAAGGATTTCTTTCAGTTGGTTGAGATAGTATTGGTTGTATTCCTTTTCGGTTGCGACATGGTATTTAGGATGGTTGGCATCCCATGGTGACAAGTAAACACCCATATTCATGTCGTACTTGCTAGCAGACTTGGAAACTTCTTCGAGAAGGTCACCCTTTCCATCTTTCCATGGGCTAGCAGCTACGGTATGGTTGGTGTACTTAGATGGGTAAGCAACGAAACCGTCGTGGTGTTTAACCACCATAATGGTTCGTTTGAAGCCCGTTTCCTTCAGAGTGCGAATCCACTGGTCAGTATCCAAGTTGGTTGGATTGAAGTATCGAGGGTCTTCTTTTCCATTTCCCCACTCGGAATTAGTATAAGTGTTCATTCCGTAGTGAATGAAGGCTGCCAATTCTTCCTTGTGGTAATCGAGTTGGGCCTTGCTTGGAAGAGGTCCATGATTGCCAATCTCAGTTTCTTTATCTTCTGGATGGGCTACTGGAGGAGTCGCAGTCGTTGGATTGGATGTATCAGCGATTGGTTCGTATTCAAAGACGACTTCATTCACACCTTTATGCTGGATGGTTGCTTCCAAACTAGCCTTGACTGGACGGTATCCAGCAATGTCTTTTGCATGGAAGGTGTTGACAAAGGAAACGTCGTACTCTTGACCGTCATTGTTATCAACTGTCGCCTCAGCTAGTTCAGTACTTGTTCCTTTTTGACGGTAGTAAACTTTGAAGGAGCCTTTGTTGACTTTATAGACAACCTTGATGACACGGGTTCCAGGAGCTGTCTTGCTAACGACATTGTGGTTCCACTCATCTTTAGTTGTTGATTGATTGCTACACCATCGATAGAAACAATTTGATATTTTTCTAGATTTTGCTTGTAGAATTCGGTTGGAGTGATTGCTTTCTTGAAATCATAGTCAAAGCCAGTTCCCACTTCTGTTTTGTCTAAGAAAGTATCATTTTCTTTGACTGTATTGCCTGCTTCATCCACGTGCTGGATAAGGACGCGTCCGTAATCAATTCCCTTGACTAGAGTAGCGACACCGCTCTCATCAAAGGAGTACTGATTTTCTCCGATAACAGCTGTCTTATTTCTAAGCATTTCACCTTCGGGTGTAAAGTAATAACGTTTGCCATTATCACCTTGATACCAGCCCTTGACACCATATTTTGCAATGAGTTCTTTAACCCATTTGAGTTGTTCAGGAGAGAGGACAAGTCCACCACCAAAGCGGTCTTTCTCAGGGACACCGCTGTCAACAGTTCCGTGTTGGTGTACGCCGATGACTTTTCCATCACCATTGATAAGTCCACCACCAGACAAACCGGACACAGAAGTTGTTTGGTAAGTGATGCCAGTAGCTCCCTTGTCATCATAAGGATCAACGGATTTTACCTTGCCGTCAGCTTTATAGAGTTGGCCAGCTACGATAGGTTGCTTGAGTTCTTTCGAACTAGAGTCAGTTGGATAGCCAATCGTGCTGACAGGATCCCCTGCTTTGTAAGTCTTATGCTCAGCGAGTGGCACAAAAGTTGCTGCTTTATTTGGGCTTGCAATTTGTACAGGGACAGGCGCTACAACTGCTGCCAAGTCATTCTGATATCCCTTGCTAAACTCTTCTTTATTCCAGAAGTGGATATCTTTCTCTTGAAAGAGTGTGGTATTTCCTGAATTTGGTTGAGAATTCTTAACGGGAGCGTTGGATCCTAGATTGTAGTAGAAACGTGCTGAGTTTCCACCACGAACGTTCCCATCTTTATCTAAAAAGTTATGAGCAACTGTCAAGAAACGTTAGGCGCGACAAAAATACCAGACCCAGAAACGATGTATCGTTGAGTTCCACCATTATAAATGCTGTAGACCATAGTGGCAGCAGTTGCGGGTTGCCCCTCGTATTGAATATGCTTGAGGTCCAAACCACCGTTAATAATAGCACGATTATCTTTTTGAGCGTTTTCTTCTTCCGTTGATTTCAAAATACTTTTTGATTCAACTTGAGGACTTTCAGCCTTTTCGACAGTAGCTGAAGTTTTAAGAGGTTTGACGTCGGTGTCAGGATATGCTTGATCGTGAATTTCTTCAGGGAGCAGATCAGCCTTACTTGTATCAGTAGGAGCTTCTTCTTTTTCTAATTGCTGTGCTGCTGGCTGGTTGAGATTTTCTTTCTTCTCGGCTTCAACTTTGTTTTCTTCTAGATTGGAAACCTGCTCAATTTTACTCTCAAGGTTTGATTTTCCATCGGGAAGATTTTCATCAGCTAGAGCAGTTCCTGAAGCAAAAAATGCTAGTCCAACCATGACCGAGGCAACTCCAACGGTCAGTTTCCGAATGCTAAAAGTTTGCCCTTTTTTTCAAAGAGGTATCGATTCATAATATACTCCTAGTTTTTTTATCAAGGCAGTCAGCTACTGCCAGAGCCCAAGTTGAACTTGGTAACAATCTACTTCTGCTCTCAAACGAGAGACAAATAATCTCAGTTTTTTTATTTACTCTATCCAACCTCCCGCGGTATAAAGCGCTTTCATTTTAAGATAAAAAAATTTAAAAAGCCATTTTTCTCCCTTAAAATAGCCAAAATCCTTAATATAACAAATATACTAAATTATTTTTAAAAAAATGCAAGAGTAAAAAAACTAAAAAAATAAACAGAAATTAAAGAAAATAATTTACTTTTTTTAAAGAAAAAAATCCGACCTTTCATTTGGTTTTAGAAATGAAGGGTCGGAGTGAAAAGAGGTTAGAGCAGATTTTCAATAGACTCTTGGAGGTTCTGGGGAGTTGTTTTGGGAGAAAAGCGCTCAAGGACTTGTCCCTCTCGTCCAATGAGGAATTTAGCGAAATTCCATTCAATTCGTTTTCCTAGAGGACCAGATTTCTGATCTTTCAACCATACATAGAGAGGTTCTGCTTCCTTGCCATTGACCTTGATTTTGGTAAAACGTGGAAAAGTAGTTTGATAATGTAGACTACAGAAGGCGTTGATTTCCTCTGCGCTACCCGGAGCTTGCCCCATAAATTGATTGCAAGGGAAATCTAATATTTCAAAGCCCTGATCGTGATAGCGGTCATAAAGTTCCTGTAATCCTTGATACTGGGGGGGTTAAACCACAGCCCGTAGCAGTATTGACAATCAAGAGGACTTTACCACGATAGGTATCCAGAGAAGTCATCTGATTATCTTGGTCTAATACTGAAAAATCGTAGAGTGAAGTCATTAATCTATTTTCTCCTTATGTTTATGATTTTTAGGAGTTTTCTCCTCCTGTAGTGATAGAAATCTATAAATCATGGTTCCAAAGATAGCAGCAATACTCAAACCAAATACCAATAATGGGGTGAATGTATCGATTTGGACAAGTTTTTCCAAAAAAGTAGAAAGAGGAATTTGTTCAATATAGAGTTTATGAAAGCACAGCAAAGTAAATAAATCAATTAGAATACCGATAAATACGAGCCGACTACGAACTCTAATCTCCTCTGTTTACTATAGGTTCTGTACATTGCTGAGGGCTGGAATATATACTAGAAGGAGCAATATCTCGGGACTCGGTAAGCAGTGATTTCATAAGGCACCTCCTAATCGTCGTCCTGGTCTTCCTTGGCTTTTTGAATGCGACGGGAGATGAGGAACTGTATGCTCGCTCCGAAGAAGATAGAACCGAGAATGCTTGATACACCATTTCTTATAGTGAGAAGAGAATGAAAATAGTCCTGACCTTCACCTAAGAGTATATGGAGAAGAGGAGTTATAAAAACATCCATAGGCCAAAGAACAAACCCGCTTTAAGACCAGGTAAATGTAGTTGCTTGCTTTCTTTTTGGCTCAACATATCAGAATCGATGGCTGTGATACCCGTTTTCTTGCTTTGAGAAAGCACATAGAAAGCGGATATCATAGAAATAGCAAATATCACCAGAGGATAGCCGAAAGCAACTATTTCTGGATACTTATTGGCGAGGACGAGTGGGATGAAATTGACAAGTATCATCGGGTAAAAGAGGATGATAAAGACTTGGTTACCGATACGATCAGCTTCCCGGCGTTTGTGTTCGTCAAGAGGTCCGGAAATGCCGTATGTGCGTTTGATCAGTTTTTCAGTGAAGGTTTCTTTTTTCATGAGTTAGCTCCTTTTTTAAAAATCGTCTTCCCAAAAGAGACTGTTGAGGTCAGTTTGGAGGCTGCGGGCGAGATTAAGACAGAGTTCCAGAGTTGGATTGTACTTGTCATTTTCAATCATGTTGATGGTCTGTCTCGAGACACCGATATCTTTGGCGAGCTCAAGTTGGGAAATACCCAGTTCCTTTCGGAATTCTTTAACACGGTTCATATGGTCTCCTTTCTGATATGTCGTATATATTTGATTATATTATATTCTTTCGAGAGGGATGTGTCAAGTATATATGACATTTTTTTGAGAATTTTTTTCGAAGGTCTCTAGCTTTATCTGACAAGTTTGCACTTGTCCCATCTCCTCGATTAACTTCCGTCAGATCCCCTGCTTGATTATGGCTATAGATGGTCTTTTGTCCCCTGATATCTGTCACGGAAGACAGGCAATCCAGTTTATCGTAAGTGTAGGAAACTGTACTGCCATCTGGGTAAATCATCTTCGAGATATTGCCATAAGCATCATACTCGTACTGGATCAGGCTACCATCTCCCTGACGAACGCCTGTGATCTCGCCTTCTTCGTTAGGAGATAGAAAATCAAAAAGTTACGCTTTACAATGGAAACATATAAATACAAGCAAACAGAAAATCTAGCTGGTACAAACTTTGGACAAATGCAAAAATAGGAACTAGAAAAGTTTGAATCATCAATCCATAACAATTTGTTTTTACATACCTCAACACAAAGGGAACTTCAATGAACCTTTACATTCTGACTACCTCAGCAATAAAATGAAAAGCATTAGAAACCATTATCCAGAACTTGCACATGTAACTCCTCATAAATTGCGATATACTGGAGCAACCTTGCCCAAGCAAGCTAGAACGTCTATTGAAGCTATTTCTGAAGCGTTGACCCATAGTGATATGATTACAACTAAGACTGACGTCAACATTTCAATGGCTGTTGGAGAGATTGCTTATCGCTGCCTAAATAATGGTGTGAACCATAAAGTGTCTGTAAACGTTGATATAGCAGTATTAATTAATGTTTTGAGGTGACTGACTCTGTCGGTTTGCGACCACATTTGTACCATTTTAGTATAAAAACATCAAAAAAACATCCAAGAAAGCATTCTTGAATGTCTGAAAAGATTATAACTCTATTAACCTTGTCAATAGACTGGAATTGATGATATTATGCTCTCCTTAGCTCAAATACTGCTGTATGAACCCACTCATCATGAATTTGTAGGTCATTTTCTTCTATTCTACTAAAGGTGAAGCCATTTTTTAAAAGCACCCTCTGAGAGGCTAGATTACCCGTTGCCGTTCCTGCAATGATTCTATTGAAACCATAAGTCGTAAAGGCCTTGTCTAAAACGAGCTTAACCGCTTCGCTTGCATAACCTAAGTTACTAACATTTTCCCCAATTCTATACCCAAGCTCTGCTGTTGTTCAATCACCCTCTAAGACACTTAAATTTATTCTCCCGACCATAACTCCTTGCGAATCTCTGATAAGATGCATGTAGATATCCCGATTCGTTTGTTCCGTTAACAATTCCCTTGTGATTTCTTTAAAACTTTCTAAATCAAAATAGTTAGCTGGTCTAGGAGGTAAATTTCGTTCAAAATACTCTCTATTTTCTTTTTCAAAAAAATAGACATCTAGACTATTTTCTTCAGACAACAGCTCTAAACTGATCATTGCAAATCCTCTCCCATCATTATCCACACTCAAATTTTCGCATATTGACACCAGCTAAAATCCTGGTTAAGCCGACAAATCTCCCCTTCTCTTCTTAGTAAAAATATCGTTAGACTGACCTATCCCTAGCGTCACCTACTCTAATTTTTGCAACAGCTTTACAACTTGACGATTTTCAATCCTCACATAGTATACACCACTATCATTGACAAGTTTATCCTCTTGATATTTAGCAATCTTTACAGCGTAAAGACCTCTTGGTAAGGGTTGGTTGGCAAAAAATTCCTTCATGAGCTTTTCAAGCTCTTTAAGATAGTCATCATACAAGAGATCTCTTTTTTCTTTTGGAACGAAATACTGAAATTCAAATGTCGGTATAAAAATCTCTTTTTGGAAAAGATATTGAGCATCCATTGGATACATTCCTTGGAGAGCTTGTCCCTTACTTTGATTTTCCTCTAATATTTCATTATAAAGATAGATATTATCAGATTGGCTATTAAATTCAAAACGAATCCCCTCATACTTCAGATCAGGCAGTTGAGGATCTTTGATTGAACTGTCCAGTGTTTTTAAAAATTCGCTGGTGCCTGGACTAACTTCAATCCCTAAATAGGCTAATTCTGGGAAAACATTATAAATTTTTTTATCATTTTTGTAATCAACCTCTGCATCTGTCTTTCCATATGTTTTATTTTCCGAAAAACGAGTATAGTATTTAAATCGAGTTTGAACCTGATAGGTTTTTCCGGCTATATTTTCACTATAGGTACTATGGATTATAAATCCTCCCACGCTTGTATAGTTTTTCTCGTATTTTTCTAACTCAAACTGACCTGTTAAACCATAGTTTTGATAAGAACGATGCACAGCTTGCTCAATCTCCGTTCGACTTACATGGGCAAATAGCCCCCACATATCCATTAGAGAAAGAATAGGACTACTCACTGTGAAGATTGCGATGGGGATAACTATGGATAAGCAACCTATTAATATCCAATTTTTATTCTTGGAATTTCCTTCAGATTTTTTACCAGTTTTCTTTTTCCTTTTAAAAATTAGAATGAGCAAAACCAAAATCCCTAATACTAATAAAACCAATCTACAATCTCCTTTTATTTTGGATAGCTGTTAAAAGGTGTATAGGAGACTGACAGAAATACTCTTATCACCTACTACTTATCCTGAATTCCAATTTTCCTACCTAGCATACGAGACATTGCATTGAAATCACAATGTTCTCCCACACCAGATGCTTTCTAAGTGATTAGAATCAAATAAACTACGAGGAAACGTCCAATCTAAGCAATGGACACTAGCTCCTTGACAATTCAGATAGGTTCCCCTTGAACACCATAAACTCGTCTGAAATGAGGAACAGTCCTTACCTCATTATACCACATGAGAGATACCATGAGAAGAAGGGAAAAGTAAAAGAACACCCCGAAAGGTGCTCTTTGTAAGTATAGTGATTCTCTCGAATTAACGTTTACTAAATTGTGATGCTTTACGAGCTTTCTTAAGACCTGGTTTCTTACGTTCAACTTTACGTGAGTCACGAGTAAGAAGTCCTGCGCGTTTCAACGAATCGCGGAAGTCTGGGTCTACTTGAAGAAGGGCACGAGCGATACCGTGACGGATAGCTCCTGCTTGACCAGCGTATCCACCACCTACAACGTTAACGAAAACGTCGTATGAACCTACAGTTGAAGTAACTGCGAATGGTTGGTTGATAACAAGACGAAGGTCAGCGTGTGGGATGTACTCTTCAACATCTTTTTTGTTAACAGTGATTTTACCAGTTCCTGGAACAAGGCGAACGCGTGCAACAGCGTTTTTACGACGTCCAGTACCTGCATATTGTGCTTGTGACATACTTTATTGTTCCTTTCCTTAGATAAGTCCTGAAATATCAAGAACTTCTGGTTGTTGTGCAGCGTGAGTGTGCTCAGATCCAACAAATACTTTCAACTTCATACCTTGAGCGCGGCCAAGAGTATTGTGTGGAAGCATACCTTTAACTGATTTTTTTCGATCAAACGTACTGCATTTTTTTAGAACGAAGTTCACCAGCAGAGATTTGTTTCAATCCACCTGGGTGGTTTGAGTGAGTGTAATAGATCTTATCAGATGCTTTTTTACCAGTCAATTTAACTTTTTCAGCATTGATAACGATTACGAAGTCACCTGTATCAGTGTGTGGTGTGAATGTTGGTTTGTTTTTTCCGCGAAGTACGCTAGCAACAACTGCTGAAAGGCGTCCAAGAGGTACATCAGTTGCGTCAACAACGTACCATTTGCGTTCTACTTGGCCTGGTTTAGCCATGAATGTAGTTTTTGTTCATGATTTCTCCTATATGAATATCGTTTTTGTTTACTGGGCGGATGTTCCGGTCCGCGGGGTATTTGAAAGGTTCCGGGGCCTTACAAATGGGGTAAACAATACCGTCTACTATCATACCAAATTTTACTACTAAAAGTCAATAGATATAAAAAAAATAATTTTTATCTATTTTTCCCGTTTAAAGTCTAGAAAAACCTCGCTTTCGCGAGGCTCTCCTATTTGTAAGCTAAGGCACGTTTAAAGCTTTTCCATAGGCCTAGATCATCTGTCTGAAGGACTAGGCTGGCATACATGCGGCCGATAAAAACCGTTGCAGTCACTGCAAAAACGACTGTAATCGCTAATGAAATCCAGGACTCTAAATCACTTGCATACCCATTAATGGCTCTAAATGGCATAAAGAAGGTCGAAATAAAGGGAATGTAAGACCCAATTTTCAGAACCAAATTGTCACCAGCAGCACCTAGAGAGGTTACACCGACAAATCCGGCTATAATCAAGATCATCAATGGCGACAAGGCCTTACCGGCATCTTCAGGACGAGAAACCATGGAACCAAGGAAGGCTGCCAAAACAACGTACATAAAGAGGCTAACCAAAACAAATAATAAAGTATTGAGTGAGAAGGCCTCTCCCAAATGGTTTAAAATACCTGAATTTGCCAAGAATGGTAAATCTTTGAATAGAAGTAGCGCAGCAACTCCACCCACTACGTAAATCCCAACATGGGTCAAAATCACAAGAAGCAAGGCGATCATGCGAGCGTAGAAATAATGGCTAGCTCGGATACTAGAGAAGACCACTTCCATGATTTTGGTTCCTTTCTCGCTGGCTACTTCCTGAGCAGTGACACTAGCATAGGTAATCAAAATCATATAAAGGAAGAAACCGAGACCTGCAGCCGCAATGGTTTGAACAATTTTTTTGTTTTCCTTAGATTCATCAATCTTCTCAGTAAAGTCAACAGTCTGAGCTAGGAGTTTTTTTCCTGCTCTTGGGACAAATTAGCCGCCGAGCGATTGAGTTGGTATTGAAGTTCATTTAACTTGTTGGTCACCGCTAACTTGATACCTGTTTCAAGCGAAGTTTCACCATGGTAAACAGCTTTGAGGACACTGTCCTCTTGATCAATAGTTAGATAACCCTTGATTTTTTCATCCTTGATGGCGGCTTGGGCACTGGCTTCATCCTGATAGTCAAAGTTAATCCCATTGGTACCCTTGAGCCCTTCTGTTACAGATGGTACAGTTGTCACCACTGCTACCTTGCTATTTTTAGCCATCGAAGAATTTTGGAGATATCCGATTCCTACAGACAAACCTAAAAAGAGGAACGGCGAAATCACCATAAAGAAGAAACTCCAGGACTTGACATGTCGCAGATAAGTTTCTTTAATAACTACCCACATATTTCTCATACTTCCACCCCTGATTCTAGTTTAAAGATTTCATCGATTGTTGGAGCTTGTTGGTCAAAGGTCGCGATGTATTGACCTTGAGTGAGGATTGGGAAGAGTTCCCTTCCAGCGCTCTCATCATCTAAGATCAATTTCCAACTGCCTTGCTTGGTCAAGCTCACCTGTTTGACATGAGGAAGACTTTCCAGTTCTTCCTTGCTTCGTTCACTTGAAACAAAGAGACGCGTTTTACCGTATTGATTGCGAACTTCTTGGACTGGTCCATGCAAGACCACACGCCCATCTCGAATCATGAGAATATCATCGCAAAGCTCCTCGACATTGGTCATGACATGGTCTGAAAAGATAATGGTCGCACCACGCTCTTTTTCTTTTAAGATGACCTGCTTGAGCAACTCGGTATTGACTGGATCCAGACCACTAAAGGGCTCATCCAGGATAATCAAGTCCGGTTCATGGATTAGGGTGATAATCAACTGGATTTCTGCTGATTTCCTTTTGAGAGACTCTTAATTTTGTCAGTCAATTTCCCCTTCACTTCCAGTTTTTCCATCCATTGAGGGAGTTTTTCCTTGACCTCCTTAGCATCCATGCCTTTTAGAGTAGCCAGGTAGCGAACTTGCTCAAGAACTGTCAACTTGGGCATAAGACTGCGTTCCTCAGGCAGATAACCAATTCGAGCATAGGTTTCCTGGCGAATCTCCTGTCCATCCAGACTGATCTCTCCTTGATAGTCTAAAAATTTCAAAATACTGTGGAAAATCGTTGTTTTCCCAGAACCATTTTTCCCGACCAGCCCCAGAATCCGTCCTGGACTTGCTTGAAAATCTACACCAAACAAGACTTGCTTGGAACCGAAACTTTTCTCTAGATTTCTTACTTCTAGCATTTTCCACCTCCGAAATATGTTGCACTTATTATACTCCTTTTTGATAGCCTTTACAAGGATTTATGTACATTTTTATCTTGTTCATCCTTCCTTAAAAACTAAACTCTCTAAGGATTTTGAGTACCCAAGTGATAGAACAATTATAGCCCATTAAAGTGTATACAGGTGCTCTTACTCCTCAATTGTCCATTTTTGATCCTGAATTGTCATTTTGAAAAGCAAAAATCCACCCCGAAGGATGGATTGATGAGTTAACGTACTTCTGCATTCACTTTTTCTTCCAGTGATGCTTGGATTTTTTCCATATAGCGTGCGACTTCTTCGTCCGTTAAGCTGTCTTCTGGATTTTGGAAGGTCAAGCTATAGGCCATTGACTTCATGCCAAGTCCCAGTTTTTCGCCTGAGAAGACGTCAAAGAGTTTGATATCTGTCAATCGTTTCACGCCGGCAGCTCGGATAGCGTCTACAACTTCTTGGTGAGTGACTTCTGCCTTGAGAAGTAGGGCCACGTCACGGCTGACTGCTGGGAATTTGGTGATTTCAACAAATGGAGCAGCCGGTTGGAGCGCAGCTTCGATAGCTGAAAGGTTGAGCTCCGCTACATAGGTTTCTGGGATATCGTAAGCCTTAGCAGTGACTGGATGTACTTGGCCAAGGAAACCAAGAACTTGGTCACCGAGTGAAATCACAGCTGTACGTCCTGGGTGAAGGCTAGCAATTTCAGCTGTTGCTGTATAGGTCACTTCTAATCCCAAGCGAGCAAAGAGGGCTTCAAGAATTCCCTTAGCATAGAAGAAATCAACTGGAACCGCTGCTGTTTGGAAGTCTTTTTCTGCAACCAAGCCTGTCAAGGCAAGGCAAAGCTGTTGATTTCATTTGGTAGGTCTTCTTTGGGATTGCCTGTTTGTTCAAAGACTTTTCCAATCTCGTAAAGAGCCAAGTTTTTATTCTTACGCGCTACGTTGTAGGCAACTGTATCAAGGATACCTGAGACCATATTTTGACGGAGAACGGAACGATCTACTGTCATTGGCCACATAAGTTCTGTAAGGTTGCTTGGTTGAGCCGTAAACTCAACTGCTTTTTCAGGAGTTGTTAGAGCGTAGGTGATGATCTCTGTCAAGCCTGCCCCTTCAGCGATAGTACGAACTTGACGGCGCAATTTTTGTGTCGCAGTCAATTCACCAGCTGTACCATCATCTTTTGGAAGGCTGGTTGGCAAGCGGTCATAACCATAGATACGAGCGATTTCTTCAAAGAGGTCTGCCTCGATGGTGATATCCCAACGACGACGTGGGACGTTGACGGTAAAGCTGTCTGCATTTCCAGAAAGACCAAAGCCAAGACGACGGAAGACGTCTTCTACATCCGCGTAGGAAAGCTCAGTTCCAAGGACGCGGTTAACATCAGCAAGTGTTGAAGAAACTTCCACATCAGAAGTATCAAGTGCACCTGCTGAAACGATGCCTTTACGTACCGTCGCACCAGCAAGTTCCGCAATCATACTAGCTGCCGCATCAAGGGCTTCATTAACCGTTGCCACATTGATTCCTTTTTCAAAGCGAGAAGATGATTCAGAGCGTAGGTTGAGGCGACCGCTGGTCTTACGGATAGATTTGCCATTGAAAACAGCTGCTTCAAGGACCACACGACTAGATTTTTCAGAGATTTCTGTTGCTTGACCACCCATGACACCTGCAAGGGCAACTGGTTTGTCAGCAACAGTGATAACTAGGTCATTTGTTTCCAAGTCACGCTCTTCACCGCCCAAAGTCACCAATTTTTCACCAGCACGCGCTTCACGCACACGGATGTCAGTCCCTTCAAAGGTATCCAAGTCAAAGGCATGCATAGGCTGACCAAAGTAGAGCAGGATGTAGTTGGTCACGTCCACTACGTTGTTGATGGGACGGATTCCTTCGTTCATGAGGAGGTTTTGCAACCATTGTGGACTTGGTGTGATAGTCACATTATCCAAGATACGAGCGGCATAGTAAGGCGCCTTGTCTGTGTCAATGTTGACAGAAAGAGCATCTGCTGCGGCTTCAGTAGTTTCTGTTAAGGCAAACTCTTTAAAGCTAACTGCCTTGTCATAGATGGCTGCTACTTCGTGCGCAACTCCACGCATAGAAAGGGCATCTGCACGGTTTGGAGTGATGGAAAGTTCGATAATTTCATCATCCAAGTCTAGGTAAGAAAAGACTTCATCCCCAGGAACAGCATCTTGAGGCAAGATTTGGATACCATCTGCGAATTCCTTTGGCACAACTGAGTCAGAAATACCTAATTCACCCAGTGAACAAATCATTCCGAGAGACTCAAGACCACGAATTTTTCCTTTTTTAATCTTGTAGTTGTCAGCGATGCGAGCTCCTGGAAGTGCCACCATGACCTTGATACCAGCACGCACATTTGGAGCGCCACAGACGATTTGACGGGCTTCTTCTTCACCGACGTTAACCTGACAAACATGGAGGTGAGTTTCTGGCACATCTTCGCAAGACAAGACCTCACCGACGACAATTTTTGAGAGACCAGCAGCAGGTGATTCGACACCTTCTACCTCGATCCCTGTGGTTGACATTTTTTCAGCCAACTCTTGTGATGGTACATCAATGTCCACCAACTCTTTTAACCATTTATAAGATACTAACATAATTCTGATTCTAAGCTCCCACCAAGTAAGACCTTTTCAATTCCTTTCTTTTTCTTCGAGTCAGTCGTTTCTTTTTTAACTATATAAAATGTGAGCGACTGTATAGGACTGTGTTTCAGGTTTCAATCTTATTTAAACTGTTCTGAGAAGCGGATATCTCCTTGGTAGAATCCACGGATATCGTTGATTCCGTAACGGAGCATAGCTACACGCTCTTGTCCAAGACCAAAGGCAAAACCAGAGTATACTGTCGCATCGATACCACTCATCTCAAGGACACGTGGGTGAACCATACCAGCACCCATAATCTCGATCCAACCCGTTTTCTTACATACGTTACAGCCATCTCCACCACACTTGAAGCAGGAAACATCCACCTCAACAGATGGCTCTGTGAATGGGAAATAAGATGGACGCAAACGAATTTGACGCTCTTCACCGAACATCTTTTGAACAATCAACTGAAGTGTTCCTTGAAGATCTGCCATAGAGATATTTTTCCCAACAACCAAACCTTCGATTTGATGGAATTGATGACTGTGGGTCGCATCATCCGTATCACGACGGAAGACACGCCCTGGTGAGATCATCTTCAAAGGACCTTTAGAGAAATCATGGGCATCCATGGCACGTGCTTGAACTGGAGACGTATGCGTACGGAGCAAGATTTCTTCTGTGATATAGAAAGTGTCCTGCATATCGCGAGCTGGATGGTCTTTAGGAAGATTCATACGTTCAAAGTTATAGTAGTCTTGCTCCACTTCAAAACCATCCACGACTTGGTAACCCATCCCAATGAAAATATCTTCGATTTCTTCACTGGTTTGTGTGAGAACGTGACGATGACCAGTCGCAACTGGACGACCAGGAAGTGTCACATCGATGCTCTCGCTAGCAAGTTGAGCCGCGACTTTCTTTCTTCCAAAAGCTTAGCTGTTTCTTCAAAGGCTGCAGTCAAGACATCACGAGCTTCATTGACGTGTTTCCCAATGATTGGACGCATTTCAGCAGAGACATCTTTCATCCCTTTGAGGATTTCAGTAAGCGAACCCTTTTTACCAAGGACAGAGACACGCAAGTCTTGCATCTCTTTTTCATTTTCAGCAGAAATCTGCTTCAAGCTTGCTAGCGTTTCTTCGCGAAGCGCTTTTAATTGTTCTTCAATAGTTGACATAATTCCTCCATCAGTCGCTTATCAGATAAAAAGAAAACCACATGCCAAAAACTCCACTCGGAGCGTTGACACGCGGTACCATCCGTCTTCATCTGACAAGTCAGACCTTCATTTCTAAATCCATGCGCAAGTGAATTCACCCAGCTTTCATATAGAGAGCTTGCAGTCACGGCCCTCCTCCCTGTTATACTTCCCTTGAGTTACTAGTCTTGCAGATTTCTATTCAATTACTACTTAGTTTATCAGATTTACCATTCTTGCAAGACCTATCTCACTTCTGCTTACCTTTAAATCGCCATTGGAAGCGGAGCTTGTCATAGAAGGGAAACTCGATAAACAGTACTCCCAAACCCACACAGAGACTGGCAAGGACGTCTGATGGGTAGTGAACTCCCAGATAGACCCTTGATACCAGCACACTAGCCAGATATAGAGCTAACAGGATTTGCACGATTTTTCTCCAGACTGGATCTTTAATCCGTTGACTGAGAATGACAATCAAAGAGCCTATCATCAAGGTTACAGCCAGAGAATGGCCGCTTGGGAAGGAAAATCCCTTCTCCTCTACCAAGTGTAAGATAGCTGGTCGTGGGCGCTGGTAGATATTTTTAAAGGTCACGATTAAAAGACCTGCCAAGGCCAGATTCCCCAGCATGAAGAAGCTTTCTATCTTCCACTGCTTACGATAAAAGATAAAGGCTGCGATGGCAACCCAAGTGATAATCACTGGGATATCGATCAGGCATGTGATGGTTCGGAACAGAACTGTCAGATAATCTGGCAAGTCCCCACGAAGGGCAGTCTGAATCGGTTGATCAAAACCGACCAGCGTTTCAGGATAGAACTTAGCCATATATCCAAGAAGGACGAAAAGTAAAAGGGCAAAACTGCCCTTCATTAAAAATGTTTGTTTATCTCTCATAATGTTTTAAGGTTGATTTCAAGAGGACGTATAACAACCAGAATGAAACGGCAAAGATTACACCTTCAATCAAGTTAAAAGGTAATACCATGGTCATTAGGTAGTTGGAAAGTCCCAAAATTTTTCCAATATCAAAGTTAGCAAACCGCGCGTACAAAGGAACAGCATAGACATAGTTGAGAACCAACATCGCTGAAGTCAATCCTATAGTTCCCACTAGAGATGCTAGTAGGAAACGAAGGGTGCTACGTTCCTTTTTCCAAATCAAACCAAAAGCGATCACAAAAACTCCCAAAGCTATGATATTCATTGGCAAGCCAATGTAGGTATTCACTCCCTGGCTATTCAGAAGCAACTTCAAGAGTGATCGAAGTAAGAGAATCCCTAGAGCAGCAGGCAAATCCATCACCACCAAGCCCACAAGGACTGGCAAGATACTAAACTCGATCTTGAGGAAGGTCGCCGCTGGCAAGAGCGGAAAGTCAAAGTACATCAGCACAAATGAAATGGCTGATAAAATCGCAATGGTCGAAAGTCGACGTGTGTTTGTCATAACAGGTTCCTCCAATTTTCTATAAAATCAGAAGAAGTTGGAAAGGATCCCTCTATCTATTCTCACTTTTTATATCCAAAAAGTTCCCCCTCACTCTGTTGAGCAAGCGGTTGCAATTCATCTATAAACATATCCGAACAGACAAAGCCATTCTTTCGTCTTCTCCCATCCAGACTATACTGTCGGTTGTGGAATCGCACCACATCAGCTTGCGCTCGCGGACTTCTTTAACTAAGATATTTTAGATTAATCTAGGCGTCGCAGTCGAAGATAATACTTGAGTATATCGAGACAAGACAACGAAGAGTAAGCCAAAATAGCTAGTTAAAGTCACCGCCGGTCGGGAATCACACCCAGCCCTGAAGACCCTTTAATCTTAACAAAAAACGCTTGCAAGTGCAAGCATTTTGATTATTTCAATTTATCTGCTTCATAGGTGTGAACGAGTTCCAAACCTGCGAAATTCTGCTGACGAAGCGCTTCGTAGACGATCATGCAGACTGTGTTGGAAACATTGAGACTGCGGACATGGTCATCATTCATGGGAATACGGAGAGCCTTCTCAGGATGTTCTCGCATGAAATCCTCTGGCAATCCCTTATCTTCACGTCCGAAGAGAAAATAATGATCCCCACTACTTGCCAAATCTGCTTCAGAATAGACCTTCTCAGCAAATTTCGAAATCAGATAGAGTTTTCCCTTCATCTGAGACATGAAATCTTCTAAACTGTCGTAAAAATGAATCTCTAACTTATCCCAATAATCTAAACCTGCTCGCTTCATTTTGCGATCATCAATAGGAAAGCCCATCGGTTTGATGATGTGGAGGGGAGAATTGGTCGCAGCGCAAGTACGCGCGATGTTGCCTGTATTTTGTGGGATCTGAGGTTCAAATAATACAATGTGATTTGTCATGACGGGCTTCCTTTTACCATTGCAAAAAAATAGCCACACTGCCCGGAGTCAAGCTCAGCAAACAGCGTGGTTAAGGCATCGTTAACTTACCTCACAACAGGTTTGAAGTAAATCAGCGAAACTACTTTCTTAGTATAACACTTTCAGAATCAATGTCAATAGAAACGACTTGATTTTTTTACTTTTTTGATGATATTTTCATGTTTGGTCATTCCATTTCTGAAAAGGGATAGTAAAAGAGTAAAATCACTTCAAATCAGAGACCTTGTTATAGAAGTTAAGCATATTTATCTTCAAAAACTTGAAAAAGCCCTTTCTCCCCCTAAAAATCGGCTTGACAAGTGCATTTTTTACTAAAAAAGGGTATGATAGTTACATCATGAAAAAGTAGGTTTTTTATATGAAAATTGTCCTTGTTGGTGGAGGGAAAGTCGGTTTTGCCCTCTGTCGTTCACTAGTTGCAGAAAAACATGACGTTGTCCTCATCGAGCAAAATGAAGCTGTACTGAACCATATTGTCAGTCGCTTTGATATCATGGGCCTCCTTGGAAATGGTGCCGACTTTGCCATCTTGGAGCAAGCCGGTGTTCAAGAGTGTGATATCTTTATCGCTCTAACTGAATACGATGAAGTGAATATGATTTCAGCGGTACTAGCTAAAAAATGGGCGCTAAAGAAACCATCGTCCGAGTGCGAAATCCTGAATACTCTAATGCTTATTTTAAAGAGAAAAATATTCTTGGATTTTCACTTATCGTTAATCCAGAACTCTTAGCAGCCCGTGCCATCTCAAATATCATCGATTTCCCTAATGCCCTCTCAGTGGAGCGTTTTGCTGGAGGTCGTGTCAGCCTGATGGAGTTTGTTATCAAAGATTCTAGCGGCCTCTGTCAAATGCCAATCTCAGATTTCCGTAAAAAATTTGGCAACATCATTGTCTGTGCTATGGAAAGAGACCATCAACTCATGATTCCAAGTGGTGATGTCACTATCCAGGACAAGGATAGGATTTTTGTTACGGGAAATCGTGTGGATATGATGCTTTTCCACAACTATTTCAAATCGCGTGCAGTGAAAAGCTTACTTATCGTCGGGGCTGGAAAAATCGCTTATTATCTACTTGGCATTTTGAAAGACAGCCGTATCGATACCAAGGTCATCGAGATTAACCCTGAAAGAGCTCGTTTCTTTAGTGAAAAATTTCCTAATCTCTATATTGTACAGGGAGATGGAACTGCTAAGGACATCTTACTCGAAGAAAGTGCTCCTAGCTATGATGCAGTCGCAACCTTAACTGGGGTTGATGAGGAAAACATCATCACCTCCATGTTCCTTGACCGTGTTGGCGTCCAAAAAAACATCACTAAAGTCAATCGGACTAGCCTTCTAGAGATTATCCATGCGCCTGATTTTTCAAGTATCATCACGCCGAAAATCATCGCAGTGGATACCATTATGCACTTTATCCGTGGTCGGGTAAACGCCCAATACTCAGATCTTCAAGCCATGCACCATCTTGCAAACGGCCAAATTGAAACTCTGCAATTCCATATCAAGGAAGCTAATAAAATGACTGCCAAACCTCTTTCACAGCTAAAATTGAAGAAAGGTGTGCTCATCGCAGCCATTATCCGAAAAGGAAAAACAATCTTCCCTACTGGAGAGGATATGCTTGAGGTCGGAGACCAGTTACTCGTGACGACCTTATTGCCAAATATCACCAAAATTTATGATTTGATTGAGAGGTAAAAAATGAATAAAAGTATGATTCGTTACCTCCTCTCCAAACTTCTCTTGATTGAGGCTATTCTCCTCCTAGTTCCTGTCAGCGTAGCAACCTATTACCAAGAATCCAGCCAAGTATTTACAGCTCTCTTTACTACGATTGGAATTTTAGTTCTTCTCGGTGGTCTAGGCGTTTTACGAAAACCAAAAAATCAACGGATCTATGCCAAGGAGGGTGTCTTAATCGTTGCCCTCTGTTGGATTCTCTGGTCTTTCTTTGGTGGCTTACCCTTTGTCTTTTCAGGACAAATCCCCAGCGTCATTGATGCTTTCTTTGAAATCAGTTCTGGTTTTACAACTACAGGAGCAACTATTCTGAACGATGTTTCCGTTCTCAGTCGTTCTCTCCTCTTCTGGCGAAGTTTTACCCACTTGATTGGAGGAATGGGGGTACTCGTCTTTGCACTTGCTATTATGGACAATGCTAAGAATAGTCACTTAGAGGTGATGAAAGCAGAGGTCCCTGGTCCTGTCTTTGGTAAGGTTGTATCCAAGCTCAAAAACACTGCTCAGATTCTCTATCTGCTTTATCTAGCTCTCTTCTCCCTCTTTGTTGTCATCTACTATCTAGCAGGTATGCCCTTGTTTGATAGTTTTGTCATCGCTATGGGAACGGCAGGAACCGGAGGATTCACCGTCTACAATGATGGAATCGCCCATTATGGCAGTTCCCTGATTACCTATCTTGTCAGTTTTGGCGTCCTGGTTTCGGGGTCAATTTTAATCTGTATTACTTCCTCATGCTCCGTCGGGTCAAGGCCTTCTTTGGAGATGAAGAACTGCGGGCTTATGTGATCATTGTACTGGTGTCTACAGGCCTGATCACCCTCAACACCCTCCACCTTTACCAAGGTGTCTCTAAAAGTGTTGAAATGGCCTTCTTTCAGGTTTCCAACATCATCACGACAACAGGTTTCGGTTACGGAGATATCACCAACTGGCCTCTCTTCTCCCAGTTTATCCTCCTCTTCCTCATGGCAATCGGTGGCTCAGCTGGCTCAACTGCAGGTGGTCTTAAGGTGATCCGTGGACTCATCCTTACAAAAATTGCCAAAAATCAGATTTTGTCCATCTTATCCCCTCACCGTGTCTTGACTCTACATGTTAATAAAACTGTGATTGATAAGGATACTCAGCACAAGATTCTTAAGTATTTTGCCATCTATATGATGATTATTCTCTCTCTCATCTTTATCGTCAGTCTTGATAGCAATGATTTTCTAGTCGTGACCAGTGCGGTTTTCAGCTGTTTTAACAATATCGGACCTATTCTAGGTACAACCTCTAGTTTTGCCATCTTCAGTCCCATCTCTAAAATCCTCCTCTCATTTGCAATGATTGCGGGTCGCTTAGAGATTTACCCAATTTTGCTACTCTTTATGAAACGTACCTGGTCTAAACGTTAATTACAATACAATTCCCCTTTTACAAGCTAGTAGAAGGGGATTTTTTCTATTAAAAACGAGAAGACCTTTTGGTCCTCTCCTAATTTGTTTATTTTTTAAGAGCTTCCTTGTAACGAGCAAGTTCTGCTTGATTGGCCCAAACATAGTGACCTGGACGGATTTCCACCATAGATGGCTTGTCTGTCTCATAGTCATGTTGATCAGGATCATAAACTTTCAAGACTTTCTTGCGTTCCAAGATTGGATCTGGAATCGGCACAGCAGATAGAAGGGCTTGAGTATATGGGTGGACAGGATTGTTAAACAACTCCTCTGTCTCCGCCACTTCGACGATAACCCCCTTATAGATAACCGCGATACGATCTGAGATAAAGCGAACAACTGACAAGTCATGCGCGATAAAGAGATAAGTCAAGCCCAACTCTTTTTGGAATTTCTTGAGCAAGTTTAAGACCTGCGCACGAACAGATACATCCAAGGCAGAGATTGGCTCATCTGCAATAACGAAATCAGGCTCCATCACAAGGGCACGGGCAATCCCGATACGCTGACGTTGACCACCAGAAAACTCATGTGGGTAACGGGTCAAGTGTTCTTTCAAAAGCCCAACTTCATGAATCATCTTTTGAACTTTCTTTTCGATCTTCTTCGTCTTTGAACAAGTGATAGTTGTAAAGACCTTCAGAGATGATGTAGTCAACTGTCGCACGCTCATTCAAGCTAGCTGCAGGGTCCTGGAAAATCATCTGGATACGACGAATCAAGTCTGATGATTCCTTGTGAGATTTTTTCCCATTGATCTTCTGACCATCAAAGATGATTTCACCTTTACTGGTATTATTCAGACCAATAATGGCACGACCAATCGTTGTCTTCCCACTACCAGATTCACCTACAAGAGAGAAGGTTTCTCCCTTGTTGATAAAGAAGTTGGCGTTTTTAACCGCGACAAACTTCTTACTTCCTTCACCGAAGGAAATTTCTAAATCTTTAATTTCTACTAATTTTTCAGACATTTCCTTCCTCCTAGTCTTCTAGATGAGCAAAGCCCATTTTATCACGAATCTTGCCATGCAAATCTGCAATGACCTGAGGTTTTTCAACCTTAGGAGCATTCTCATGAAGCAACCAAGTCTTAGCCCAGTGAGTATCAGTGACTGAAAACTTAGGTGCTTTCTGTTCAAAGTCAATTTGCATCGCATAATCCGAACGAAGGGCAAAGGCATCACCTTTCAACTCAGTATAAAGAGACGGTGGTGTTCCTGGGATAGAGTACAATTCCCCTTTATCGTCAGCAAGCTGAGGCAAGCTAGACAAGAGACTCCAAGTATAGGGATGACGTGGGTCGTAGAATACTTCCTCAACAGTTCCGTATTCTACAATTTCCCCAGCATACATAACCGCTACTTTATCGGCAATACTTGCTACCACACCAAGGTCATGGGTGATAAAGATAATGGTAAAGTGGTACTCGTTTTGCAAAGTTTTAAGCAAATCAATGATTTGCGCTTGAATGGTTACGTCAAGGGCCGTTGTCGGCTCGTCACAGATCAAGATATCTGGACGACATGCAAGGGCAATCGCGATAACGATACGTTGGCGCATCCCTCCAGAATATTGGAAAGGATACTCATCAAAACGTTTTTCAGCGTCTGGAATTCCGACCTTGTTCATATAGTCGATTGCCATCTCTTTGGCTTCCTTGGCTGTTTTTCCTTGGTGTTTAACGATAACTTCAGTGATTTGGCTACCGATTGTATTGATTGGGTCCAAACTTGTCATAGGGTCTTGGAAGATGGTCGCGATTTTTGCACCACGAATCTTCTCCCATTCCTTGTTAGAAGTCAAGGCTGTCAAGTCTTGTCCACGATAGTCGATACTTCCTTGGGCAATACGTCCATTATCTTCTAACATACCTGTAAAGGTTTTTGTTAAAACAGATTTACCAGAACCTGACTCACCTACCAAGGCAAGAACTTCCCCTTCAATTAGGTCCAGAGAAACTCCTCGGATAGCTGTCAGAACTTTGTCACGAACGTCAAATTCCACGACAATATCGCGAGCAGTCAAAATTACATTATTTTCTTTTGTCATGTCTACTCCTATCTATGTGTACGTGGATCACTAGCATCCGCTAGGTTTTGACCAACAACGAAGAGAGATAGGGACACCAAGATCAAGGTTGTCAACGGAATCCAGAACAAGTAGGCGTTGGTCGTAACGTTTTGTGAGTAATCTGAGATCAAACGTCCCAGACTTGGCACTGTTACAGGCAATCCCAATCCAAAGAAAGAAAGGAAGGCTTCATAAGAGATGAAGCTTGGCAACATCAAGGTCATCGTAGAAACAATAACGGATACCAATTGTGGCATGATATTTTTAACGATGATTTTAAAGGTTGGTGTCCCAAGTGTTTGAGAAGCAAGGTTGTATTCCAAGTCACGGTAACGCATGATTTGGATGCGAATCATATAAGCAATCCCGATCCAAGTTGTCACACTCATTGCAAAAATCAAATTCCAGAAACCAGCACCGATTGAGTAAGTCAAGACAATGACAATCAAGAGAGATGGAATATTTGAAATAATGTTATAAACTTCCATCATGACACGGTCAACAGATTTTGAGATTCCCCAAATTCCACCAACAATCACCCCAATTACAAGGTTGATAAAAGTGGCAATGACAGAGATGAGGATAGAGTTACGCGCACCAAACCAAACCCCGTCAAACAAGGATTTACCATTGCTATCTGTACCAAACCAATGTTCAGCATTGGGTTTGATAAAACGAGCAGAAAAGTCATTGACCTTACTTACATCGTTAAAGTCAAAATTTGAGAACATTGGATAAATAAAGCTCATCAAGATAATGGCAACCAAAATCCCCAACATAATGACTGTTGATTTTTTCTTTAGAAATTGTCTAAATACCGAACCCCAGTATGAATAGGCAGGGGCATCAATTGTTTCAGAGGCAAAATCGTCACGTTTTACGAACTGAAATTTTTCTTTTCCGATTGTTGACATTATTTGCCTCCTTTCTCTGTCAATTTAATACGTGGATCAAGCATGGTCATCCAGATATCTCCTACAAAGAGTGAGAAGATAGAAATACATGTAAAGATGAAGACGAGACCAACTACCATTGAGTTGTTTGATGCCTTAACAGAGTCGATCAACATTTTACCCATACCTGGGAAGGCGAAGACTGTTTCTGTCAATGTTGCACCACCAATAACTCCGATTACGGCACCAGGAATACCTGACACCAATGGAACCATGGCATTTTTAAAGATGTGTTTGTTTGAAATTTCTTTTTCAGACAAACCTTTGGCACGAGCAAAACGAACAAAGTCCTGAGATTGCAAGTCAATCATGTAACGACGAATCCAGATAGCCGTACTTGGCGCACCCAACAAACCTAGAATAACTGCTGGTAAGACATAAGAACGCCAATCTCCAGCACCTAAGATAGGGAATGAGTCAGGCAGACCAATTGATGATCCAATCAAACGCACGATGTAAACCAAGGCAATCGTTGGAAGGGCAAGCAAGAAGGTTAGAGCACCTGTTGAGAAGCTATCAATCCAAGTATTCTTGTGGCGAGCCATAGCAGAACCAAGAGGAATAGCAATCGCATAAGAAATAATCAAACCGATCAAACCAGCAACAGCTGAGCTTGCAATCATTGATGGGTATTGATAATTGCTTTCTGTAGCTGTATATGGATCATCTTTACCATAGTTGGCTACTTCACGCGCATCTGCTTGACTTGGAGATTTGTAAGTACGAGAGTAGATATCTACAGATGAAGTCTTTTTACCCGTTGGGAATTGAACTTCTCCTGTCTTAGTTTGTCCCTGACCCTGTGTGATAACTTGAAGCACTGGCGTGTTCGCATAGGTTGGGTAAGAGTCACCCAAGTTAATGTTCACAAAATTTTGGTGGACAAATGGGAATTGGTTGTTGAAATACAAAAGGTATTTATGTTTTGTACCTGAACCAACCAATGACCAACCGATAGCAGGGTCATTTTCAAAACGAAGATAGCGTTGCAAGTTTGGATTTTCAGGGTCTTGAATCTTATTTGGATGATCGACATCAATCAAGTTGGCATAGAATTTGAAAACACGTTCAAAAATTGGAATTTCACGCGTAGCATAGAATTGACCACTTTCTGAGAATACACCTAGTGTCCAACCATTTCCTAGTTGGTTGATGTATTTTTCGTAGATTGCCTTGTTAGTCTCATTGGCATCAACGGTTACAGATGAGTCCATCGTGCTAGCTCTTTCTTGCAACTCCTTGGTATCGTAGTACTCGATATAGCCCATCCGCTCATAAACGGTATTTTCATAATTGTCCCGTTTATCTGGCGTCGTTGCAATCTTGTTATAGTTGGTATCCTGCTTGAAAATCAAGTTCCGAGGAACCATCGTATAGATAATTGTGTAGGTCAAGGTTGTCACCAAGAAAATAGACAACAATGAACGCAATACACGCATAAAAATATATTTCTTCATATCGTTTCCTTTAAAATCCCAAAAGAACCTTCTCCTCATGGAGAGAAAGTTCTCTTGAGAGTTATTTATTTAACGTGACTAGCCAATTCTTTTTGAACTTTTTCGTTTGATTCTTTTTTCTCTTTGAGCCATTTTTCACGAGCTTGTTCATAGTCAGCTTTAGTTACAACCTTGTCTTGTAACTGAATATACTTGAAGTATACATCTGAGCCTTTATCTCCAGATTGACTATATAATGCTGAGAATGGTACTACACGAGAAATGAATGGCGCTGCACCACTACCTGACATAGCAGGAAGGAAGAGAGAGCTGTCTGTCAACCAAGCTTGAGCTGCCGCGTATTTTTCATAACGAACATTCAAGTCGCTAGTTTCTTTAGCAGCTTCATCAACTAACTTATCGTATTCTTTCAAACCAACTTGAGCTGCTGCAGCATTATCTGCGCCTTCGTACCCCATGTATGTTTTTGTTTGTTTAGCATTAGTTGTTTTCAAGATATCAAGGTAAGTTGATGGATCCTCGTAGTCTGGGTTCCATCCAACTGCACCTGAGAGATCCCAATCTTCTGCCGCAGCATTTGCAGCATAGTAAGAGATATTATTAAACTCATCTTTAGAAACTTGTTGGATATCGATGACTACATTGTCTTCACCAAGCACTGTTTCAACTGATTGTTTGAAAGATTGGATACGTGTAATGTAGTTCTTAGCTGCTTGATCTACTGGAATATCCAAGTGGATAGGGAATTTCACACCTTCTGCTTCTAAAGCAGTTTTAGCTTTGGCAAATTCGGCTTTAGCTTTATCAGCATTGAAGAGACCATCTTGACCATCAGCAAAGTTTACGTTCTTCCATTCATCACCATAAGCAGCCATCTTTTCAGTCACCAAGTCACCGAAAGTTTTTTCGCCTGCAGAAACAAAGTCAGGTTTCACAAAGAGGTTACGAACGGCAAGAGGAGCTCCTTCTTTACCATTAATTTGTGCTGAATAAGAAGTACGGTCAAAAGCAAAGTTCAAGGCCTGACGGAAATCCTTGTTAAGAAGGGCTTTCTTGGTAGAAGTTTTCTCTTCATCAGTTGTCTTCGAGGTGTATTTGTAGCCTTGACGGTCAATATTGACACCTAGACCAAATACCAGGTCCTGATGGAGTGTAGAAGATATTGTCCTTGTATGTTTCTTCTACTTTAGAGTAGTTTGAACTTGTTGGGTAAAGACGAGCATAGCTATAGGCTCCACTTGTAAAGTTACGTTCTATTGATTCTTGATCTGACCCATCATAGAAAGCAAGGGTTACTTTATCAATATGAACATTGTCTTTATCCCAATAGTTTTCATTCTTAGCGAACTCGATAGAAGACTTAGCAGTCAACCCTTTCAGCAAGAATGGTCCATTGTAAAGCAATGATGTAGGGTCAGTTGCTTTAGCAAAGTCAGATCCTTTTGATTTTTCAAATTCTTCGTTCAATGGCCAGAAGATTGAATAAGCCATCTTAGAGTTCCAGTATGGTTCTGGTTGGTTCAAGGTATACTCAAGAGTATAATCATCAACTGCTTTCACTCCTACTGAAGAAAAATCTTTTGAGTTGCCTGATAAATAATCAGACAAACCTTTAACAGAATTTTCTGCTAGGTAAAGCGCTTCTGACTTGTTATCAGCTGCGTGTTTCAAACCATTTACGAAGTCTTTCGCTTTTACTTCAGCATACTCTTCGCCATCTGATGTAAACCATTTGACACCTTTACGAATTTTGTAGGTATAAGTCAAACCGTCTTTTGAGACTGACCAGTCTTCTGCAACTGCAGGAGTCAAATTCCCATATTTATCATTTGTAAAAAGACCATCAATACCATTTGAAGTGGCAACTTTAGTACTTTGTTTTCCTGAAATCAAGTAATCCAATGTTTCTGGGTCAGCTGAATAAACATAACCATAATTTTTTGGCGCTGTTGAATCAGATGATTTTGAAGAACCGCAAGCAGCTAGAACGCCAGTTGCTAATAGGGCAATCCCTGCCGCAACAAATACTCTACTTTTTTTCATATTGTTAACTCCTCTTAAAAAAAATTTAGGTTTGTCATCAATTATATCATATATTATCTAAAAAGTAAACGAATTTTCAGAATATTTAGGCGTATACTCTCAAAAAAACTTTCATTTGTCAAATTTCTCTATTCTTTGTTTGCTATCTAGGTGATTAGAATGGCAAATTTACAACCCGTAAGGACCGATTTCCAGACTTTCTCTCTAGGCTTTAAAGCCTGTCATAAAAAGGGAAAGTTTTCTAAATTGGATTTTCGTTTAAGAAACTATTGACGTAGAATCATTTTCAAGGTATAATAATAAACGTTGAGGCGGTATAGCCAAGTGGTAAGGCACGGCTCTGCAAAAGCTTGATCGTCGGTTCAAATCCGTCTACCGCCTTATAGTAAACCAAAAGACTCCACGTGAGTCTTTTTTCTTATAAATGGGAGCTTGGGCACCTGATGGTGTCTCAAGCCCCTTTATTCTGTTTCTTCTTCAGGTTCTAGTTCTGTGATTTGAACTTTTACCTTAGTAACACGCCCATTTTTCACCTTATCATTGGTCAGGACAATCTGCTTGTTTTGGCTGACCAATTCATAACTAATTTTCTCAGTTGTTGGAATCGTACCAACACCCGTCAAATAATAACCAGCGATGGTATCCACATCATCGCTTTCTAGTTCAACACCAAAGTAATCGTTGAAGTCGTTAAGATTCATGGTTCCCTGCGCAATATAGGTATCCTCACCGATTTGATGGACTTCGATTTCTGCTCGATCTGTCTCGTCGTCAATTTCTCCGACGATCTCCTCCAGCAGGTCTTCCAGAGTTACCAAACCAGCCATACCACCATATTCATCGAGCAAAATGGCCATTTGTCTTTGGGTATTTCGCAATTCTTTTAGCAAGTCATCCACAAAAATGGTTTCAGGGACAAAGAGTGGATCTTGTAAGATTCTCTTCCAGACAATATTGTCAAAACCGTCCACAAAGGCTGCCTTAAGAAGGGCCTTGGTGTGAATAATCCCAATCACATTATCCTTATCCCCATCATAAACTGGGATACGGGAAAAGTTTTGTTTTAAAATACTTTGGATAATGGTTTGACTATCATCCTGAATATCCACCATAAAGGCATCTGTCCGAGGAACCATGACTTCTCTCGCCATCAGTTCATCTAGAGAGAAAATCCCTTGTAACATCTCGATTTCATCTGCATCCAAGGTCTCCTCACTCTTGGTCAACATGTACTCAATTTCATCTCGAGTCATTTTTTCATCCGCATCATCAAAGGTCATTGGTGTTAAACGACTCAACAAATTGGTTGAAGCAGATAACAACCAGACAAAGGGACTGACAATCTTCCCAAGACCAATAATAATCGGAACAGAGCGAATGGCTAAAGCATCTTTGAGATTGAGAGCAATTCGTTTAGGATAGAGTTCACCAAAAACAATAGAGATGTAGGTCAAGAATGCCAAAGAGAGGAAACTTGCAATGGCATAAGCTGTTTCTCCGCTTCCCATCCAAGATGCGATTACTTGGCCAAGTGTATCTGCCAATTTTGCCCCTGACAAGATGGTAATTAACGTGATACCAACTTGAATGGTTGATAAAAAGTGGTTAGGATTTTCAAGTACCTTTAACAAACGGACGTAACGTTTGTCTCCCTCTTCTGCCTTTTGCTCTACTCGGGAACGGTTTAATGACACCATAGCCATTTCTGTAGCTGAGAAAAAGGCATTTAAAAAGGTCAATACAACTAAAAGTACAAATTGCAGTAACAAATCCTGACTGCTCGGGTCTTCCATGGTCTTTCTCCTAAAATAGTATCTTGTGTTCCATTATATCATAAATCGGTCTAGGAATCACATTATTTTCTAATTTATACAATCGCTCCCTTATCAATGACGGACAAGGGAGCAATTTTTATTCCGTTTTTTCTAGTTCGTCACCGTGACCTGACCTGTTCGGTAATCAAGTTGGATGCCCTTTTGAACATTTGGAATCAGGACGTTGAACTCCAATTCGCCATCCGAAGACTTGGCTTCGATCTGTGAAGCGGATGGAACCAAATCCTCATTTGTAGCATAGTGGAGAGTTACCCGATAACGGACTCTCTTATTCTGGTCTAAGGCTTTCCTAACCAAACTCTCATAGTAGTTCTGCCCTGTCGAATCTTCAGCCTTAGCTTGATTAGCCCAAGCCGTCTGAACTGCAATGTTCTTGGGATTGCTAGTAGAAGAATCAAAGCCATCTAATCCACCTATCAAGGCATAACCCAACAAGTGCCCCCTATCTACTGCGTGCGTATAGGTTCCCTTTAGATTTTTAATCTGATGCCATCCCGGCGGAGTCCAAGAGGTTGAGCCATTGCCTGTTTCTTCACGATTTTTGTACTGACGAGTCGCTTTGGATAAGAGAGCATTGGCAACCGTTGGGACGGTCTCTTTCCCGACTGGTTTTGTTTTATTATCCGCGTAAGGTTTGCTAGAAACTTTGGCATCTAAATTGGTTTTATTGCCGTTGACGACAAAGGCACCTGCCCCATTCCACTCAATACCACCCTTAATTTGGTTTTTGATTGACTCAGTTAAGACACTTTCAGCCAACTCCTGACTAGGAGCCTCTGAAGCTTGTTTTTTCTGACTAACTTTGGTTTTGGGGGTATTTGGTGCCAGCTGCATCTGCTTGATATAGTAGCTTCCAGCAGCCAAGAGTAAGAATATAAGTAATCCTATTAGAGCCTGTCTTGTTTTTTTGTTCATATCTCTCCTTATATCTCTAGAAAAAGACTGGTCTCCCAGTCTAATTTCCTGTAAATTTGCTAATCAATTCCTGCCACTTTGCTGGAGACAAGATAGCCCATGGATCCTGTCCCTTTCCAAGGATGCCATAGCCAACCATCAAGCCGATTCCTAAAGCAAGAAAGCCTAGCAATAGTACGATAAAAATCAACAGTAAGCGACGGAGTACATAGCGTAAGTTTTTATTCTTCATCATTTACCTCGATTCGCTGAATCTTCGCTCCTAGCTGAGCTAACTTTTCATGGAAACGGTAGTAACCTCTGTCAAGGTGGACTAATTTACCAACAACTGTCTCACCTTGCGCTACCAAACCTGTCAGAATCAAGGCCGCACTGGCACGAAGGTCCGTTGAGAGAACTTCTGCTCCCTGTAAAGCCTGTCCCCCAACAATACGAGCTGTGTCACGGATAATCTCTGAGTGCAAGCCCATACGGCGCATTTCCTCCAAGTGTTGGAAGCGATTCTCAAACACAGTTTCCACCATGGTGGATTCCCCTTTTGCGACTGTCATCAGAGCTGTAAATTGCGCCTGCATATCTGTTGGGAATCCTGGGTGTGGTAAAGTTTTTACATGAACAGCCTTGAGAGTTTCAAGTTGAGAACGGACACGGATGCCTTCCGACTCCTCCGTCACCTCTACTCCCATTTCAAGTAGCTTTGAGATTAAGGGGCGATTATGTTCCCAAACTGCATCTCGAATGAGGACATCTCCACCTGTCATAGCTGCCGCTACCATAAAGGTCCCAGCTTCGATACGGTCCTGTACCACATTATGAGTCGTACCATTGAGTTCCTCAACACCAGTCACTGTAATTGTTTCAGTACCAGCTCCCTTGACCTTGGCTCCCATTTCATTAAGGAGGATAGCAAGGTCAACAATTTCTGGCTCACGCGCAGCATTTCAATCACTGTCACACCATCAGCTAGAGTTGCTGCCATCATGAGGTTTTGTGTCGCACCGACACTAGGGAAGTCCATATAGATATGAGCGCCATGCAAGCGTTCTGCCTTGGCTTCGATGTAACCAGCTGTTTGGCTAATCTTAGCTCCCATAGCTTCCAAGCCCTTGAGATGGAGATCAATCGGACGACTCCCTATCGTGCAACCACCTGGCATGGATACCTTGGCGTGGCCTACACGAGCAAGGATTGGTCCCAAGACAACGATCGATGCCCGCATCTTGCTGACATACTTGTAAGGAGCTTCTTCCGTGATATCACCAGTCGCATCAATCTCGACAAGATGAGCTTCCTCATCAAAGTCAACCTTGGCATTCAGACCTCGAACTACTTGATTCATGGTGAATACATCTGACAAGATCGGGACGTTCTGCAAGACTGTCTTACCCTTACTTGCTAGAATGGTCGCAGCCAACAAGGGTAAGACTGCATTCTTTGCTCCCTCAATGGTCACACTTCCGACCAGACGATTATCACCACCTTGAACCACAATTTTTTCCATAGTTGTTTCCTTTACTTTTGATTTTATAATAGTCCTCTAAGCGCTTCTTGCCACAGTTGGTACAAACTGATAAAGAATGAACTTAAGATGTAGCCCATTACAATACTAAAGAAACCTACCAACAAACGAACTTTTTTTGCGTTATCAGCAGTTACTTTTAACACCTTTTCCCATCTCACAAGATCCTTCAAAAGGTAAAAACTCAAATAAATAAAGAGTATATGACTACTTAGGGTGAATAATAATTGAACCATTTGACTATTATACCATCTTATCCGCTTGCGCGCTAGTTTTTCGATTTTTTTCTACGGATTAGGGATTATTTTTTT